>JAABUV010000557.1_pt1 | contig 56132 bp, 51 predicted proteins | sample 5559971 | NCBI WGS metagenome assembly JAABUV01 (sample SAMN10711881, study PRJNA513362) | rock metagenome | isolation source: Antarctica rocks | place: Antarctica: Victoria Land, Knobhead nord | collected 2015-12-19 | reverse complement strand
CAGCAGTCACGCGCGCCCGGCAACACCACGCCACCTGGAGCTCCATCGCGACCGTGCTCGGCACCACCCGACAAGCCGCACAACAGCGCTTCAGCCAGCCTTGACATCCATAGGAGCATCGATCCTCGGCGGCAAGAATTCGCTTGAGGTTTGGGGTGCTGAGGCTGCCGGCGCTTTGGCGGGGCGGGAAGCCAAAGCGTAGTCGTCGTCCGCCCTCAGGAGATGGATAGGTCGAGTTCGGGTAGGCCGGCGTCGATGAGTACGGGGGCTTGGCCGAGCGGAAGAACTCGGTGCGCCCCGAGCGTAACTCCGCCGCCAGCTGGTGCACCGTGGCCGGCGAGTAGCCGAAGCGTGACCCGACTTCAACCGCGCTGGCCTGCTCGGCGAAGCAGCACCGCAGCGCCTAGTGCCGGCGCTGCGCCGGGCCGCGCGGCTCGGGGACGTACTCCGCGCTCGCGCGCATGACTTTAGGTAGTTTCCTGCAACCACATACTCCAAATCGTAGGACGGTACCGCTGTCGAGTTGCGCAGCGCCACGCCCAAAAGTGAAGAGCCGCACCCAAACCAAAGGAAATGACGAGGGCAGCCGGAGAATAGCTCCTACCATGGAACCTGATCCAGCTCCGACTGACCTACCGCCTGATTCCAGCAAATCCCCTACAACCGAGGTGCCAACCACCCGCCGATCCCCAACGCTACAAGCGATTCACGCCCCACACGGCGCCCAGCGACCCGCACTGAGGCCTCTACTGGCTCGGCCGAGGATCGAGGCTAGCAGGTACGTCGCTGTGCCCCCGGTCGGATTCGAACCGACACTGGACGGGTTTTGAATCCGTTGCCTCTGCCAGTTGGGCTACGAGGGCGCGTTGCGGGTATCACTGTAGAGAGGTGGTACCTCGCGTTGCGCCACCGGTAGTCTGGGGGCTCCGCCCAGCGCCCAGGAGGCATGTGGTGACCGTGCACGACGCAGCCGATGCCGTCCGCAGTGCCTCCGTAGCGCCAGTTCGTCGCGTGCTCGTCGCGGAGGACGAGGCCCTCATCCGGCTCGACCTCGTCGAGATGCTCCGCGAAGAGGGTTACGACGTCGTGGGCGAGGCCAGGGACGGGCAGGAGGCGGTGGAGCTGACCACCGAGCTGGCGCCCGACATGGTCATCATGGATGTGAAGATGCCCCGCCGGGACGGTATCGACGCAGCGGCGGAGATCGCCGCCGGGCGACTGGCGCCGGTGGTCATCCTCACCGCGTTCAGCCAGCGCGAGCTGGTCGAACGCGCCCGGGACGCCGGGGCCATGGCCTACCTGGTCAAGCCGTTCTCCAAGGCCGACCTCGTGCCGGCCATCGAGCTCGCCGCGAGCCGGTTCACCGAGCTGACCACGCTGGAGAGCGAGGTGGCCGACCTGAACGAGCGCCTCGAGAGCCGCAAACTTGTGGCGCGGGCCAAGGGCGCGCTGATGGAATCGCAGTCACTGACCGAGCCCCAGGCCTTCCGGTGGATCCAGCGCGCCGCGATGGACCGGCGCACGACCATGAAGGTTGTGGCGCGGGCGGTCCTCGACAGCCTGGACGCTGGCCCGGGTGATCTCCCTCGGTAGCAGATCCACCGCGCGCGAGCACCCGACCTCCGTCGATCACAGTCTCGTCACGAGAACCGTTGCGCGGCTCCGTGGCGCGTCGCTCACGTCTACGGTCGGCACTCACCACGTGTGACGTCGACCTGAGCGTCGATGTACCACTCCCTTCAGAGCTCTAGGAGCGATGCATGGCCGATCGCACTCTCCTCCGCGCCGCAGCAGCTATGGGTGCCGTCACGTTCGCCCTGGCTGGCTGCAGCTCGGGGAGCAACACCGCAAGCAGCGGCTCGACCCCGAGCAGTTCGCCGGCCAGTGCCGGCGCGTCCACGACGCCCGCTGCCGCCTGTACCCCCGACCAGGCCACGAAGGGGGCAACCCCGTCGACGAAGCCGCTGAAGGTCGGCAGCCTGCTGCCCGAGACCGGCAGCCTCGCCTTCCTTGGCCCGCCCGAGGTTGCGGGTGTGCAGCTGGCCATCAACGACATCAACTCAGCCGGTGGAGTGCTCGGGCAGCCTGTGTCGCTGATCCCGGGTGACTCGGGCGACACCACGACCGACACCGCGAACCAGACGGTTGACCGCGAGCTCGCCGCCGGTGTGCAGGTGATCGTCGGGGCGGCCTCGTCCTCCGTGTCGCTCAAGGTGATCGACAAGATCGCCGCTGCCGGCGTCGTTCAGTTCTCGCCGGCCAACACCTCCGACCAGTTCACCTGCTACAAGGACAAGGGCCAGTACTTCCGCACCGCACCCGCCGACGTTTTGCAGGCGCAGGCCCAGGCCCAGCTCATGGCGCAGGACGGCGTGCAGCGGGTCTCGTTGCTGGCGCTCAACGACCCGTACGGCACCGGACTGGCCAAGAACATCAAGACCGACCTGATGGCTGCTGGCATCGCCGACAACCAGATCCAGACGATCATCTACGACCCGAACGCCTCGTCATTCAACGACCAGATCGACCAGATCAAGAGTTTCAAACCAGATGGCATCGGTGTGATCGGCTTCGACGAGTCCAAGCGGATCCTGACCCGCATGTCGGAGGTCGGCATCGGCCCGGCGAACGGCAAGTTCGTCTACGGGGTCGACGGCAACATGGGCAACGCACTCGGTGAGGGCCTACCCGCCGGCCTGCTGAAGGGTATGAAGGGCACCACCCCGCTCACCGAGACGAGCGCGGACTTCAAGAACCGCCTCAAGGCGGTCAACCCCGCCCTGATCGACTTCAACTACGCCGGTGAGTCCTACGACGCCGTCGTGGTGTCTGCGTTGGCCGCGGAGTTCGTCAAGTCGACCGCGGGCACCGACATCGCCGCCACGATCAACTCGATCACCAAGGGCGGCAAGAAGTGCACCTCCTTCGCCGAGTGCCTCCCGTTGGCCAAGGCGGGTACCGACCTCGACTACGACGGGGTGACCGGGCCGCTCGACTTCACCGACGCCGGGGAGCCCGCGGTGGGCTCCTACGGGGTGCAGACGTTCGGTGCGGACAACAAGCTGAGCGACCCGAAGTTCATCGTCGTCGGCAAGTGAGCTGACACCACCCGACGACAGCAGGCGGGGCGGCAACCACACGGTTGCCGCCCCGCGGCCGGGGGGCCCCCCCCCCCCCCGCCCCCCCCCCCCCCGGCTGTGGGTACGGTGCAGGCGCGGTGGCCAGCGAGTTCAGGAACCGCGGGGCTTCTCGCTCCTGCCGGCCAACGTGCCCAGGTACAGCTCCACGACCTTGGGGTCGTTCATGAGGTTCGGCCCGGAGTCGGTGTAGGCATTTCGCCCCTGGTCCAACACGTAACCACGATCGCAGACCTGCAGGCACCTCCTGGCGTTCTGCTCCACCATGATGATCGACACCCCGGCGGCGTTGATCTGCTTGCAGCGGACGAACACCTGGTCCTGGAACATCGGTGAGAGCCCGGCTGAGGGCTCGTCAAGCAGCAGCACCGAGGGCTCCATCATCAGGGCGCGGCCCATCGCCACCATCTGGCGTTCACCGCCGGACAATGCGCCCGCTTTGACCTTGCGGCGCTGGCCCAACAGCGGGAACAGTCCGGCCACCACGTCGAATCGTTCGCCAAATTTCTTGCTGCGTAGGTAGATTCCCATCTGCATGTTCTCCTCGATGGTCAACGAGGGAAACACGTTCTGGGTCTGCGGCACGTAGCCGACGCCCCTGGTCACCAACACGTGAGCCTTGGCCGAGGTGATGTCGACGCCGTCGAGCGACACCGCCCCCTTGCGGACCGGGATGAGCCCGAACAACGTCTTCAGCAACGTCGATTTCCCGGCGCCGTTGGGGCCGATGATCCCCACGATCTCACCTTGGCGCAGGAAGAAGTTGCAGGCGGAGAGGATGTCCACCCCCGGTAGGTATCCGGCGGTGATGTCGTCGGCACGGAGCAGCGCACCCTCGGCAAGCCGGTTGTGCTCCTCGGGTTGGGCCGCCAGCTCGGCCGGAGTCAGGCCGGTACCACTGCTCATCGGGTCCCCTCCCCGGTACCTGGATCGCTGAGGTCGCCACCGGACTCCAGCGTCGCCTCCATCTCGAGTTCCATTTCGGCAACCATCGCGGCCGTCTCGCCCACCGGATTTCCCGCTGCGTCGAACTCGAGCGCCTTGTCGTGGTGTCCGCCCAGGTAGGCATCGACTACCGCTTGGTTGCTGGAGAGCTCCTCCGGCGGGCCCTCGGCGATGATCGAGCCCTGAGCCATCACCACCACCCAGTCGCTGATGTCCCGGATGACGTCCATGTCGTGTTCCACGAACACCACGGTCATTCCCTCGTCGCGCAAGCTCTTCACGTGCCCGAGCAGGCTCTGCGTCAACGCCGGGTTCACCCCCGCCATCGGCTCGTCGAGCATCACCACACGCGGGTTCATCATCAGCGCCCGGGCCATCTCGAGCAGCTTGCGCTGACCGCCGGACAGCGACCCGGCGAAGTCGTCGGCCTTGGCGTCGAGCGAGAAGCGCACCAGTAGCTCACGCGCCCGCTCGGTGACCTGCCGCTCCTGGGCGCGCCACGTCCACGGCAGCAGCGCGGTGAGTATCCGCTCCCCGCTCTGATCCGTCGCGCCCAACTTGACGTTGTCGAGCACCGTCATCTTGGCCAGCGCCTTCGTCAGCTGGAAGGTACGTACCACACCCTTGCGGGCCACCCGGTGCGGTGCCTGCTTGCCAAGGTCCTGCCCATCCAACGACCACGTACCCGTGTTGGGCTGGTCGAACCCAGTGAGCAGGTTGAACAGCGTCGTCTTGCCGGCGCCGTTCGGTCCGATGAGCCCGGTGATGCAGCCACGCTGGAACTCGACGTGCGCCACGTCCACGGCCTTGAGCCCACCGAAGGTGCGGGTGATGCTGTCGGCCACCACGGCGGGGTCGGGTTTGGGGGACCCCGGCTCCCTGGCCACGTCGGCGAACAGTGCCCGCCGGGTCTCCGCCGACAACGCCGTCACGGCAGGCCGCGAGTCCAGCGGCGTGAGCGGGCCGGCGTGCGCCCGGATCTGTTCAGGCATCGAGCTGCACCTCCCGTTTGTCACCGAGCATGCCCTGCGGGCGGAACACGATGAGCAGGCTGAGCAGTACACCGACGAAGAGCAGCGTGACCCCGCCCACCTGGTCGCCGGTGATGAACGTGATCGTGGGGTTGGCCGGGTCGGTGAGCTGGCGCAGCACATTGTCGGCCAGCGAGATAAGGAACCAGAAGATCATCGCACCGAGCACCGGGCCGACGACGGTGGCCGCCCCGCCGAGGATCAGCGCGGCGTAGGCGTAGAAGGTGTTGGTGGTGGAGAAGGAGTCGGGGTTGATGGACTTGATGCTGAGCGAGTTGAAGATGCCGCCGATGCCGCCGATCACCCCGCCGAGCACCAGGGCCTGCATCTTGTAGACGAACACGTTCTTGCCCAGCGAGCGCGCGGCGTCCTCGTCCTCGCGCACGGCCTTGAGCACCCGCCCCCATGGGCTGCGCACCAGCAGGAGCACCAGGAGGCTGAGCAACACCACCAGGGTCCAACCGACCGTCATCGCCCACAGGTCGTTCCCGCTGAACCCGAGCCCAAGCGCTGAGTAGCGTCGCCCACCGTCGAACGGGTTGAGGTTGTCGAACGAGCTGCTGAAACCGTTGATTCCCCGCGTCGACTGGGTGATCGAGTCCGACGCCGTGGAGCGGAACACCAGCCGCAGGATCTCCGAGGCGGCGATGGTCACGATGGCCAGGTAATCCGCGCGCAGCCGCAGGGTGGGGACACCGAGCACCACCGCGAGCAGCCCCGCCCCGACGAGACCCACCAGGACACCGACCCAGAGCGGCTGGCCGTACACCACCACCATGATGCCCACGCCGTAGGCGCCCATGAGGGCAAAGCCGATCTGGCCGAAGTTCAACAGCCCCGTGTAGCCGAAGTGGAGGTTGAGCCCCACGGCCAGCAGCGCGTAGAAGATGGCGTTGGGCCCGACGAACTGTGCCAGGGCGTTCTGCAGAATCGTCACGGCCTCAGCCGATCCGGGCGCGCGAGCCGAGGATGCCCTGCGGTCGCAGGACGAGGATGACGATGAGCACCAGCAGACCTCCGGTGTACTTCAGGTCGGGGTTGACCACGAGGGTGGACAGCTGCACGAGCAGACCGACGATGATGCAGCCGACCAGCGCGCCGTAGGCGGTGCCGAGGCCACCGAGGGTGATCCCCGCGAACATGAGCAGCAGCAATTTGAAGCCCATCTCCCACTGCACGGTGCCGGCCAGCTCGGACAGGCCGTACAGCACGCCGCCCAGCGCGGCCAGGCCACCGCCGAGGCCCCACACGAACAGGACGACCCGGTCGACGTCGATGCCCGAGGATGCGGCGAGGTCACGGTTATCGGCCACCGCACGCATGGCCTTGCCGATCCTGGTGCGCTGCAGCAGCAACGCCACCCCGACGAGCACCACGAGGCTGACGACGATGACCGCCAGGTTGACGTCGGTGAGTCGGATCGGGCCGTAGCTCTTCTCCGTCTGCCCCTGGAAGTCGGCGAAGGCCCGGGAGTTGCCTTTGAAGAACAGCAACACCAGGTAACGCAGCACGATGGCCAGCCCGATGGACACCACCAGCTGGGCCACCAGCCCGGAGCGTCTGCGCCGCAGGGGACGCCAGATCAGCAGGTCGTTGAGCGCGCCCACCACCACGCCGACGACGACGGCGATCAGCGTGGCCAACAGCAGGGGCACCCCGAGGTCGACATTGATGAGCAGGGCGACCACCGCGCCGATCGTGACCAGTTCGCCGTGGGCGAAGTTGGTCAGCCCCGTGGTGCCGTAGATGAGGCTGAGCCCCACCGCGGTGATGGCGATGACGAGGCCGAAGCGCAGGCCGTCCACGCTCAGCCGCAGCACCCGCTCGGCCAGGGACACCGTGGTGGCGGTGCGCGGGTCACCGAAAGAGAAGATCAGCGGCGTGACCCGGCCCGTCTGCACCTGCCGGTCCGCCAACGGTGCCTGCACGGTGACCCCGGCAGGGAGGGTGTCGGCCACCACCTCGAATGTGTAGGTGCCCGGGGGGACGGTGAGCGACCAGCGTCCGGTCTCGTCGGTTGTGCTGCGCGCGACCTCCCGACCGCCAGAACCCAGTGCCCGCACGTCCACATTGGCCAGACGCTGCCCGCCGTTGTTCAGCGTGCCACTCACGGGTACCCCGTCTGCGGGCTGCTGCGCGGCGGGGCCGGAGGACGGTGGCGCCGGGGTGCTGGACTGCGCGGCCGCGGTGGCGGCGAACGACAGCACGGCGAGCAGGCCGAGCAGCAACAGCACCAGCGCTCGCGCGGGTGATCGCCCCCGGAGTGCTGTCGGGACTGGGGGCACGGGGCTCCTCCGTAGTCGTCCGGTCGAGTCCGTAGTCGTCCGGTCGAGGCAATCATCACGGGTCGTGGTGGACGGACCATAGCGGCAGTACGGGTGCCCCGCCGATGCGCGCGGTTGCCTGGCGGTAACAGTTGGGTTTCACCGTCGTTGTCGGGGCTGCTCCCTAGACTCATCAGCCGTGCCTGCCACCGGTGACAAGACCCTCCTGCTGCTCGACGGCCACTCGTTGGCTTATCGTGCATTCTTCGCCCTACCTGCGGAAAAGTTCCGCACCACCAGCGGGCAGACCACCAACGCGGTGTACGGCTTCACGTCTATGCTCATCAACCTGCTGCGCGACGAGCAGCCGACGCACGTCGCCGCGGCGTTCGACGTGTCCCGTCAGACTTTCCGGCTGGAGACGTACCCGCAGTACAAGGCCGGCCGCAGTGCCACCCCCGACGAGTTCCGCGGGCAGATCGACATCACCAAGGACGTGCTCACCGCGATGGGTATCCCGGTGATGGCCCTGCCGGGGTACGAGGCTGACGACCTCATCGCCACGATCACCACCCGGGCCACGGCGCAGGGCTACCGGGTGTTGGTGTGTACCGGCGACCGTGACGCGCTGCAGCTGGTCACCGACGACGTGACGGTGCTCTACCCGCGCAAGGGGGTCTCCGAACTCACCCGCTTTACCCCGGAGGAGGTGCGCCAGAAGTACGGACTGAGCCCGGAGCAGTACCCGGATTTCGCCGCCCTCCGCGGTGACCCCAGCGACAACCTGCCCGGCATACCCGGGGTGGGGGAGAAGACCGCCGCCAAGTGGATCAGTGAGTACGGCTCGCTGGACGGTCTCGTCGAACGGGTCGAGGCGGTCACCGGCAAGACCGGGGAGGCGTTGCGCGCCAACCTGTCCTCGGTGCTGCGCAACCGCCAGCTCACCGAGCTGGTGCGGGACGTGGAGCTGCCCTACTCACCGGACCAGCTGGCGCTGGCGCCCTGGGACCGCGAGCGCATCCACGGGCTGTTCGACGACCTGGAGTTCCGTGTCCTGCGCGACCGGCTGTTCGCCACGCTGAGTTCGCCCGAGCCGGAGGCCGAGGAGGGCTTCGACGTCAAGGGCGCTGTGCTGGGCGTTGGCGCGGTACGGGCCTGGCTCGACGCGCACGCCCGCGACGGAGCCCGGGTGGGGCTGTCCGTCACGGGCACGGGCACACCGGCGGGTGGTGATGCCACCGGCGTGGCCCTGGCGGGCGGCAACGGCGAGGGTGCGTACGTATCCACCGCTGGCATGGACTCCGACGACGAAGCGGCCCTGGGGCAGTGGCTCGCCGATGCAGCGGTGCCCAAGGCCGCGCACGAACTGAAACGGGCCCTGCATGCGCTGCGTGGACGGGGCTGGAGCCTGGCCGGCGTCACCAGCGACACGGCGCTGGCGGCGTACCTCGTGCGGCCGGGCCAGCGCAGCTTCGACCTTGCCGACCTGGCGCTGCGGCAGCTGCACCGCGAACTGCGGGCGGACGACACCGACGACGGCCAGCTGTCGCTGCTGGACGATGCGGACGCCGACACCGTACGGGCCGCCACCGCGGAGATCGTCCGGGCGCGGGCGGTGCTGGACCTGGCGGCCGCGCTGGACACCGAGCTGGCGAAGATCGAGAGCACCAGCCTGCTCACCGCCATGGAGCTGCCGCTGTCGGTGGTACTCGCCGAGCTGGAGAGCGCGGGCATCGCGGTGGACTCGGCGCACCTCACCGACCTGCAGTCCGACTTCGCCGCGCAGGTGGCGCAGGCGGCGACGCAGGCGTTCGACGTGATCGGCAAGGAGATCAACCTCGGATCGCCCAAGCAGCTGCAGGTGGTGCTGTTCGACGAGCTGCAGATGCCCAAGACCAAGCGCACGAAGACGGGTTACACCACCGACGCCGCCGCACTGGAAACGCTGTTCGCCAGCACCGGGCACCCGTTTCTCGGCCACCTGCTGACGCACCGCGACGCCACCCGGCTCAAGGTGACGGTGGACGGGCTGTTGAAGTCCGTCGCGGACGACGACCGCATCCACACCACCTTCAACCAGACGATCGCGGCCACCGGGCGGCTGAGCTCCACCGACCCGAACCTGCAGAACATCCCGGTCCGCAACGACGCCGGCCGCCGGATCCGCCAGAGCTTCGTCGTCGGCTCCGGCTTCGACACCCTGATGACGGCAGATTACAGCCAGATCGAGATGCGGATCATGGCGCACGTCTCCGGTGACGCCGGGCTGATCGAAGCCTTCAACACCGGCGAGGACCTGCATACCTTCGTCGGCTCGCGGGCGTTCGGGGTCCCGCTGGCTGAGGTCACCCCCGAGCTCAGGCGCCGCGTCAAGGCCATGAGCTACGGCTTGGCGTACGGGCTCAGCGCGTTCGGCCTCGCCGCGCAGCTGCACATCTCCACCGACGACGCACGTGAGCAGATGGAGGCATACTTCGCCCGGTTCGGCGGCGTACGCGACTACCTGCACGCGGTGGTGGAACAGGCCCGCAAGGACGGCTACACCTCCACGCTGTTCGGCCGTCGTCGCTACCTACCCGACCTCACCTCCGACAACCGCCAGCGCCGGGAGGTCGCCGAGCGGGCCGCGCTCAATGCGCCGATTCAGGGTAGCGCGGCCGACATCATCAAGATCGCGATGCTCGGGTTGCAGCGCTCGCTGGCCGATCACGAGCTGCGGTCGCGGATGCTACTTCAAGTACACGACGAACTCCTGCTCGAGGTGGCCGACGAGGAGCGCGACACGGTGGAGGCGCTCGTACGCGAGCAGATGGGTGCGGCGTACCCACTGTGCGTGCCCATGGAGGTATCGATCGGCACGGGGCGGTCCTGGGATGCCGCCGCGCACTGAGGGGCGCCTGGTCCCGCCGCTCCCCCCGTCCGGCACTCCGGTCGCTGCGCGCGCGGCGCTGCGCCCGGTCGAATGGCCAGAATGCCGAGGAGACACCGCAGTGGTCCTCAGCCCCGCTTGCGGCAGCTGAAGATCGCCGTGCCCGGGAAGAGCTGGCCGCGCAGTGGGCTCCACTGCCCCCATTCCCGCTCCAGACCCTCCGGCCACTCCGGCTCCACCAGGTCCACCAGTTCCAGTCCGGCCGCCACGATCTCCCGCACGCGGTCGCCCACCGTGCGGTGGCTCTCGGCGTAGGTGGGCACGCCGTCGGCGTCGAACTCCACGTACGGCGTGCGGTCGAAGTAGGGAATCGTCGCGGTGAGCCCCCTGGGGCCGGGGTCGTCGGGGAACACCCAGCGCATGGGGTGGTTGACCGAGAACACCCAGCGCCCAGCCGGCCGCAGCACCCGCGCCACCTCGGCCATGACCACCCCCGAGTCAGCGACGAAAGGCACCGCGCCGAATGCCGAGCAGGCGATGTCGAAACTTCCGTCCGCGAAGGGAAGCGCGTCCGCGGTGGCCTGCACCAAGGGCACGCGGGGACCACCCGCGTTCATCGCGGCCAGGCCCCGCTCGAGCATCCCCCGCGACAGGTCCAGGCCAACCACCCTGGCGCCGTAGGTGGCCAGCCACCGAGCGCACGGTGCCGAGCCGCATCCGACCTCCAGCACGTCCCGGCCAGCGACGTCATCCAGCAGGCGCAGGTCGTCCTCACGCAGGCCCTCCGGGCACCAGACGAACTCACCGTCCGGGCTGTCCACCCCCAGGAAAGCCCCGTGGGCGCGGTGGTAGTCCTGCGTGTCGGCGTCCCACCACACGCGGTTCGCACGCACGCTGTCCGGAGCGGAGAGCTGTCCGCGCCCGGGCGCGACGGTGCCCAACTGGGCCGTGGCGCCGGCGTGCGGGTCGGCGGTGACGCACGGGGTCGGATCGGGCATCATCGCTCCACGTCAGAGGGGGTGGCCGGTTTGCTGCGGTCGACGGCCGCCGCGTAGTCTCACATCCACGAACCCCTGAGCGCTGAGCGTGTTGTCACGGCTGGAGCAGCTCAGGTCACTTCGTATGTGCTGAAGCAGAACTCGTCCGAAGAACCCACCAACCGACATCCAACCCCCTCCGGAGCACTCCACCTCATGCCCACCACCACCCTCAGCTCGTCGAGCCCGCAGGTCGCCATCAACGACATCGGCTCCGCCGAGGACTTCATGGCGGCAATCGACGCCACGATCAAGTACTTCAACGATGGCGACATCGTCGAGGGCACGATCGTCAAGGTCGATCGCGACGAGGTCCTGCTCGACATCGGGTACAAGACGGAGGGTGTCATCCCCTCCCGTGAGCTGTCCATCAAGCATGACGTCGACCCCACCGAGGTGGTGTCCGTCGGCGACGCGGTGGAGGCCCTGGTCCTCACCAAGGAGGACAAGGAAGGCCGCCTGATCCTGTCCAAGAAGCGCGCGCAGTACGAGCGCGCGTGGGGCACGATCGAGGAGCTCAAGGAGAAGGACGAGCCGGTCAAGGGCACCGTCATCGAGGTCGTCAAGGGTGGTCTCATCCTCGACATCGGGCTGCGCGGGTTCCTGCCGGCGTCGTTGGTCGAGATGCGCCGCGTGCGTGACCTCCAGCCGTACGTCGGCAAGGAGATCGAAGCCAAGATCATCGAGTTGGACAAGAACCGCAACAACGTGGTGCTCTCCCGCCGCGCGTGGCTGGAGCAGACGCAGTCCGAGGTCCGCAGTGAGTTCCTCAACCAGCTGCAGAAGGGGCAGGTCCGCAAGGGCGTCGTGTCCTCCATCGTCAACTTCGGTGCTTTCGTGGATCTGGGTGGAGTCGACGGCCTAGTGCACGTCTCCGAGCTGTCCTGGAAGCACATCGACCACCCGTCCGAGGTGGTGGAGGTGGGCACCGAGGTCATGGTCGAGGTCCTCGATGTCGACCTGGACCGCGAGCGCGTCTCCCTGTCGCTGAAGGCGACGCAGGAGGACCCGTGGCGCCAGTTCGCTCGTACGCACGCCATCGGCCAGATCGTGCCCGGTAAGGCGACCAAGCTGGTGCCGTTCGGGGCGTTCGTGCGGGTGGACGAAGGCATCGAGGGTCTGGTGCACATCTCCGAGCTTGCTGAGCGCCACGTCGAGCTCCCCGACCAGGTCGTTGGTGTGGCCGACGACGTGATGGTGAAGGTCATCGACATCGACCTCGAGCGCCGCCGGATCTCGCTGAGCCTCAAGCAGGCCAACGAGGATTACCTCGCCGAGTTCGACCCGTCCAAGTACGGCATGGCCGACTCCTATGACGAGGCCGGCAGCTACATCTTCCCGCAGGGTTTCGATTCCGAGACGAACGAGTGGCTCGCGGGCTTCGAGTCCCAGCGCGAGGACTGGGAGCGTCGCTACGCGGAGGCCGAGCGGCGCCACGCCGCGCACAAGGTGCAGGTCGAGAAGTCGATCAAGGACGAGTCCGACGCTGCAACCGAGACCAACTATTCCTCCGAGACCGGAGTCGGCACCGAATCCGCCGACGACGCCGAGGTCGCGAAGGGTGAGCAACCGGTCAGCGGTGGCTCACTCGCCAGCGACGCCCAGCTCGCCGCGTTGCGGGAGAAGCTGTCCGGAGCGTGAGCGACCGGGTCGGCTGATCGACGCGCCGAGCCCCGTCCCTGGGTGGGGGGACGGGACTCCCGCGGCCGCTCCTGCAATCGCGGGCGCAGCCCGCCGCTGCCGCGCCATCAGATCCCACGCCGCTGCCGCGTCAATCAGATCCCCCTCAGTGTGGCGCGGCCATGCTCATGCGACCGGCGGGCTACCGTTTCGCCATGGATCGCAGCCTGGTGCCACTGCTTCTGGTCGTGGCGGTGGCGGCTGCTGCTGGATGCAGCCGACCGCCCCCGCCGACTCCGCCGATCGTGCCCACGATCGCGACGCCGAGCATTGCCAGCGAAACCCCGGTGCCGCCCGCCGCCCCCGTACTACCCGCGAACTGCGGCGCGATGGTTCCCGGTGACCAGCTGGACGTCGTTCTCGGACTGCCCGTTTCGGCCACCGTCAGCGTGATCTTCGGGGAGGCGATACCCGGCATCGGTCGCACCGGCCGCATCACTTGCCGCTACGGGGTCCCGGCGGCCGGCACCTACCCCCTGGACATCACGCTCAACAGCTACAGCACACCCCAGCAGGCCGTCGACCGGGTCACCGTGACGGTCACCGCCGCGGAGCAGCGGGGAGTCGGCTCCAGCACTGTCCCAGCTGGTGGGGTCGACGGCAAGTACCTCCCATTCCCCGAAGGCGGCTTGGTGGTGGCGTCGGCCGGTGTCTACTCCGTCGCGGTGACCATGTCCCCAACCCTGCTGCCGCCCCCGCTGGTCAGTGCGCGGGCCGCGGCAATCGCGGGAATCGTGCTGGCCCAGGCTGGTGTGTGAGCGAAACCGCTCCAATCTCGGCCATGACGACGCCCCGGTCACCCACCGGGGCGGATGACCGGGGCGTGATCGCCGGTTGCTCAGCTGGCGCCAGCCGGCGCCCACCACAGCTCGGGCGCGACCGAGCGGCGGCGTAGGCCGGCGAGACTGTGCTTGGCCGGAGTGAGCAGCCGGGCGAGCCAGGAGGGCCGGTGCGCGGCCAGGACGGCGGCGACGGCCGCGAACTCGGTGCAGTGCACCAGGTCACCGGTGCCGAGACGGTGGCGACCTGGGCTGCGGGGACGGTTGGACATCGCTTCCTCCGGACTCTGAGTGCTTGATACGGAAGTTACGCATGTGACTGGTGGTGTCAGTGGAGGCGCGCCGGTCGCGTTGTGCCACACTTCGGTTCGTGCTGAGGGTCGGACTGACTGGCGGCGTCGGCGCGGGCAAGTCCACGGTGTCGTCGCGGCTCGGCGAGTTGGGTGCCGTGGTGGTCGATGCCGATCTGATCGCGCGAGAGGTGGTGGCTGCGGGCACCCCCGGTCTGGCCAGGGTGACCGAGGAGTTCGGTGCGGGCGTGATCGGCGCTGCCGGCACGTTGGACCGACCGGCGCTGGCTGCCCGGGTGTTCGGTGACGCCGCCGCTCGGGATGCGCTCAACGGCATCCTCCACCCGCTCATCGGCGCCCGGACGGCCGAGCTGGTGGCGTCCGCGCCCGACGATGCCGTGATGCTGCACGACGTCGCGCTCATCGTCGAGAACCATCTCGCCCCAGCGTTTCACCTCGTCGTCGTGGTGCACGCGCCGGAGCAGGAGCGGGTCGCGCGGCTGGTCGAGCAGCGGGGCATGTGCGAGCCGGACGCGCTGGCGCGCATCGCCGCGCAGGCGACCGACACCGAGCGCCGAATGGTGGCCGACGTGTGGCTGGACAACAGCGGTGCACCCGGATCCGTCGACTCTGCGGTAACGGCACTGTGGCATGAGCGCCTGCTGCCCTTCGAGGCGTACGTCCGCGCGCGAACCTGGAAGCGGAATGACCCCGTGCTCGTGGCGGCGGACCCCACGTGGCCCGCGCAGGCGCAGCGATTGGTCGCGCGGCTGCAGCTGGTGTACGGGCGCTCGGCGCTGCGCGTCGACCACATCGGGTCAACGGCGGTGCCCGGACTGCCCGCCAAGGACGTGCTCGACCTGCAGGTCACCGTCGCCTCGCTGGACGACGCGGATGCCGTGGCGGAGCAGCTCGCCGACGCCGGCTTCCCCCGGCATGTGTACACCCAGGACACCCCTAAGCCCGCGCGACCTGACCCAGTGGACTGGCAGAAGCGGTTGCACGTCAGCGCAGACCCCGGCCGCGCGGCCAACGTGCACGTGCGCGCGGCCGGGTCCCCAGGGCAGCGGTTCGCGCTGATCTTCCGTGACTGGCTCCGCACCGAACCGGCCGTCACCCAGGAGTACCTGCAGGTCAAGCGCGCCGCCCAGGTGGGGGCAGTCGAGGTTCTGGACTATGCCGCGGCCAAGGAGCCCTGGTTCGACCGCGCGTACCCGCGCGCGCTGCACTGGGCGGAGATCACCGGCTGGGCGCCCAGCTGATCGGCATGCCCCGGTGGGCGAGCCAGCCGCCCAGGTCGTGCCCGTGCGCGGCGATGCCGTCGACCGCGGTGGCCATCCGGTGCACCGCACGCTCGGCGGTGGATCGGTCGAGCAGCCCCTCGGCGGTGGCGGCCAGGAGCTCTCCGGTGTCCAGCAGCTCGGTGCCCAAGCCGGTGCGGACCACCAGGTCCAGGTAGTGGTCGACCGAGTGCCAGAGGTCACCGTCGCGGCTGAACTCACCGATGTCGACGTAGTGGTCCTGGTCGCGTTCGTGCCCGGGGGAGAAGTGGAACACCGTGACCCGCAGACCGAGTGCGGGCAGGATCCACGATTCGAGGTAGTGGAAGGTGTCGTGGTCGGCCGGCCGGGCCAGGTACAGCCCCCACGGCAGCACGCGGTAGGTGTCGACCGGACGCACCACCCCTTTGGGGTCGGTGTTGGTGCGGGCCGCGACGTCGAACAGCTCCACCTTCGGCGGATGCATCCCCATGCGCGCTGAACCTAGCGGGAGTTTCCGGGCCGCCGCGAGGCAGCCGCGGCCCCGTTCTTGTCGGTGCGCGCGCCTACGCTTGCCCCGTGGCCCAGACGATTGCCAACCCGCCCGTGAAGCCAGGGGCGAACTCCGAGCACGGAGTCCGCTCCCATTCCGAGTTCCGCCCGGTGAGTGACGTGCCACGCAAGCGCGGCGAGTTCCAGGTGGTCAGTGACTACCAACCAGCCGGTGATCAGGCCGCCGCCATCGAGGAGCTGGAAAGGCGGCTGAGTGATGGTGAACCGGACGTGGTGCTGCTCGGCGCCACCGGAACGGGGAAGTCGGCCACGACGGCGTGGCTGGTCGAGCGGCTGCAACGCCCCACCTTGGTCCTGGCCCCCAACAAGACCCTCGCCGCGCAGTTGGCCAACGAGCTGCGCGGGTACTTCCCGCACAACGCGGTGGAGTACTTCGTCTCCTACTACGACTACTACCAGCCCGAGGCGTACGTCCCCCAGACCGACACCTACATCGAGAAGGACTCCTCGGTCAACGACGACGTGGAGCGGCTGCGGCACTCCGCGACGATGAGCCTGCTCACCCGGCGCGACGTGATCGTCGTCGCCTCCGTCAGCTGCATCTATGGTCTCGGCACCCCGCAGGAATACCTCGACCGCTCCATCGGGCTACGGGTGGGTGACACCCTCGAGCGGGAGACGCTGCTGCGCGCCCTGGTCGACGTGCAGTACACCCGCAACGACCTCGCGTTCGCCCGCGGCACCTTCCGGGTCCGTGGTGACACCGTGGAGGTCATCCCCGCCTACGAGGAGCTGGCAGTGCGCGTCGAGTTCTTCGGCGACGACGTGGAGGCGCTGTACTACCTGCACCCGCTGACCGGTGACGTGGTCCGGGAGGTCGCGGAGACCCGGGTGTTCCCGGCCACCCACTACGTGGCCGGACCGCAACGGATGGAGCGCGCCACCCGGGACATCGAGGCCGAGCTCGCCGATCAGTTGGCCAAGCTGGAAGGCCAGGGCAAGTTGTTGGAAGCCCAGCGTCTGCGCATGCGCACCACCTATGACCTGGAGATGATGCGTCAGGTCGGCTTCTGCTCCGGCATCGAGAACTACTCGCGGCACGTCGACGGGCGCCCGGCCGGTTCGGCGGGCGCAACCCTGCTGGACTACTTCCCCGACGACTTCCTGCTCGTCATCGACGAGTCGCACGTGACCGTTCCGCAGGTCGGCGGCATGTACGAGGGGGATATGAGCCGCAAGCGCACCCTGGTCGAACACGGGTTCCGGCTACCCAGCGCGATGGACAACCGGCCACTGCGCTGGGAGGAGTTCACCGACCGGATCGGCCAGACCGTGTACCTCTCGGCGACGCCGGGGCGCTACGAACTGGCGCAGTCGGGCGGGGAGTTCGTGGAACAGGTTATCCGGCCGACCGGACTGGTCGACCCACAGGTGGTGGTCAAGCCGACCAAGGGCCAGATCGACGACCTGGTGCACGAGATCCGGCTGCGGTCCGAGCGCAGCGAACGGGTGCTGGTGACCACCCTGACGAAGAAGATGTCGGAGGACCTGACCGATTACCTGCTCGAGCTGGGTATCCGGGTGCGCTACCTGCACTCGGAGGTCGACACCCTGCGCCGAATCGAGCTGCTGCGGCAGCTGCGGCAGGGCGACTTCGACGTGCTGGTGGGCATCAACCTGCTGCGCGAGGGTCTCGACCTGCCCGAGGTGTCACTGGTGGCCATCCTCGATGCCGACAAAGAGGGGTTCCTGCGCAGCGCGACCTCGCTGATCCAGACCATCGGGCGTGCGGCCCGCAACGTGTCCGGCGAGGTACACATGTACGCGGACAAGGTCACCGACTCGATGGCCCAGGCAATCGAGGAGACCGATCGGCGCCGGGAGAAGCAGGTCGCCTACAACACCGAGCGTGGCCTCGACCCGCAGCCGCTGCGCAAGAAGATCGCGGACCTCCTCGACGTGGTGTACGCCGAGGCGGCGGACACCGAGGGATCGGTCAGTGTCGGAGGTTCGGGCCGCAACGCCAGCCGCGGCAAGCGGGCCACCGGCGAGGCCGGGCGGGTGTCCAGCTCCGGCGTCGTCGAGGGTCGCGACGTGAGTTCCCTGCCCCGCGCCGAGCTTGCCGACCTGATTCAGCAGCTCACCGACCAGATGATGGGGGCGGCCAGGGACCTGCAGTTCGAACTCGCCGGACGGTTACGCGATGAGATTCACGACCTGAAGAAGGAGCTGCGCGGCATGGACGCTGCCGGACTGTCGTAGGGCGGCACTACGGGGCGGCCGGCCGCCGCCGTCAGCTCGTGATGTCCTTGCCGGCGAAGCGGCGCCACGCGAGCACCCCGAACACCGTCGCGTAGATCATCGAGGAGAGCGTTCCGCGGACCATCCGGTCCCAGTCGATGTCGGCCGAGAGCACCGCGGTCCACGCGGCGTCGTAATGACTGGGCAACCAGTTCCTGAGGTCGCCGAGCGCGGGGATGGCGTCGAGGATCTGGCTGAGGATGCTGACCATCACGGCGCCACCCACGGCTCCGAGTGGGGCGTCGGTGAGCACCGACATGGCCAGCGCCAACCCGGCCACCCAGGACAGCTGCACAGCGATGTACACCACCGCGATCACCAACCGCGTTATCCCGGTGCCGTAGCTCAGCGCCTCGCCGACCGGGTTGAGCACCGGATTGGCGCCGTACAGCACGGTGCCGAGCGCCAAGGCGACGGCGGGCAGTGTCACCAGGCCGAGGACTGACACGACCCCGGCCGCCAGGGCCTTCTGCCGCAGCAGCCGCGCCCGGGGAACAGGCATCGCCAGCAGGTACCGCAGGCTCGACCACGAGGCCTCACTGGCCACCGAGTCGCCGAAGAACAGCGCCACCACCACCACAAGCAGGAACCCGAGGGAGACGAACAGGGTGAAGACGGTGAAGTTCAGACCACCGCTGGTAGCCAGGTCGACGAAACCGCCGGAGCGGGAGCCGGAGCTGTCGCCGAAGGTGAACGCCAGCGCCAGCAGAAACGGCAGCAGCACCAGGAAACCCAGGCTGATCTGCGTGCGCCGCCTGGTCAGCTGGCGCCGCAGTTCGGTGCGCACCGACAACGTCCGCCCCGCGTGGTAGCCCGCGGCCGACCCGGCTGACCCGGCTGACCCGGCCGACCCCCCCGGGCGGTCGAGACCCTCGTGCGCAGTCGTCGGCTCAGTCATGCCGTTCCGCTCCCGTTCTGCTCCGGCGCGTCCACCAGGGCAAGAAATACGTCCTCCAGCCGATTGCGGGGTGAGACGGCACTGACGGCGAGACCGGCCCCGACGAGCGTTCGGACCGCGTCGGCGGCGGGCACGGTTTCCAGGTCCGCCTGTACCGTGCCCGGCTCGGACACCCGCACGGCGCCGACCCCCTGGAGCGCCCGCAGCACATCCACGGCGCGCTCCGGCTCGGAGACCTGCAGCACCACCCGTCCGTCGGCGGACACGATCTGGGCGACGGTACCCGCTGCCACCACCCGGCCCTTGTGCATCACCACCACGTGGCTGCACGTCTGCTCCACCTCCGCGAGTTGGTGGCTCGACACCAGCACCGTGCGGCCGGTGCCGGCGTAGTCGCGCAGCACGGCGCGCATGGCCTTGATCTGGGGTGGGTCGAGGCCGTTGGTGGGCTCGTCGAGCACGAGGAGGTCGGGCAGGCCGAGCATGGCCTGGGCGATCGCCAACCGCTGGCGCATGCCTTGGCTGTAGCTGCGTACCTTGCGCTGTATCGCGGAGCCCAGGCCGGCGATGGCCAACGCCTCCTCGAGGTGTGCGTCCTCGCGTGGCCTGCCGGTCGCGGCCCAGTACATCTCGAGGTTGGCTTTGCCGGAGCGGTGCGGCAGGAATCCGGATCCCTCGACGAACGACCCCAGGCGCGAGAGCACCGGGGAGCCCGGGGCGATGCGGTGGCCGAACACCCGGATCTCGCCTTCGGTGGGGCTGATCAGACCCATGAGCATTCGCAATACGGTGGTCTTGCCGGCCCCGTTCGGCCCGAGCAGACCCAGCACCTGCCCGCGCTGCACCACGAAGTCCACACCGTCCACGGCCCGGAATCCGTCGGCGTACGACTTCGCCAACCCGGCCACGACGAGCGGGGTGTCCGCCATGGCAGCGTCCACCACGTCGGCGCTCCGGCGACGCACCCTGGTCACCACCGCTGCCACCGCCACCGCCAGCGCCAGCACGCCGATCCCCACGAGCGGCACCACCGGCACGGTGGACGGAGTCGCGGCCGCACCCGAAACCACCGGCAGGGTCAACGCCGAGTTGGTGAGGGCGATCGCGTACGCGCCGGGGGCCAGTGGCAACGCGTACGCCTGGTCGGTGGTGGACACCGCGAGCTGCAGCGTGTGCCCGGCCTCCACGGGGCGCACGATCCCGGGCAGGGTCACCTGCAGGGCTGTGTCGGTGGACGGGCTAAGCCCGCTCACCCGGAACGCCGAGACGCCGCCGCCGGGCAGCGTGCGGGTGCCGTCCGCGGCCACGTCGTAGAGCTTCGCGAACAGGACGGCCTCGCCGCTCCCGGTGAGATCGCGCACCGTGATGCTCACCCGCGGGGAGCCGGTGACGGTGATGCGATCGGTGAGTGGCGCGGTGGTGTAGGTCGCCACCTGGCCCGGCACGTCGAACGTCGCGATCCCGGACAGCCCGGACGCGGACAGCCCACCCAGCGCCTGGCCCAGGCCCGGAACAGTGCTGATGGCCGCCGGCGACGCGCCCGGGGGGCGTTGCACGGACCTGGGGTTGCCCTGCAGCGCCAGCTGCTGGGTGGCGGTGGCACCCCCGGTCAATCCCGGGTACTGAGGGGCGAGCACGGTGCGGGTCCGCACCCGACCCTCGCCGTTCACCGAACCCGCCACCTGGTAGGAGAACCCAGTGCTCGGTTGCGTGCCGCGGCCGGTCAGGTGAAAGGTCAGGAACGCCTGCACCTGGGCGTCGGCGTCGGCGTTGGTGCCGCCCGCGTCGTGTCCGCCGGCGAACCAGTTGACGGTCACCGTTGCGCCGGTCGCAGCGACCTCGCGCGCGTTGGCGTCGGCCTGGTCGAGCCCGAAGAGGGTGTCCTGCTCACCCTGCAACAGCAGCGTCGGAGCGCGGACCCCGCCGTTGGTAGTCACCGGGGAGTTCGCGCGCAGCAGGTCCAGCAGCCCGGGGGAGGGCCGCCCGGTCTGTGCGGAGTCCAGGTAACCCTGGCACACCTGCGGGGTGAACCGCCCGCACACCCCGTTGGCGGAGGCGCCGGCGCCGAAGAAGATCCCCGCCCAGCTACGTTTGAGCACCCCGTCGTTTCCGCTAGCGCCTGCGGCGGGGGTGCCCGCCAGCGTGGGCTGAACCGAGGCGAGGTCGGGAAACAGTGCCTGGCCCAGATCGTTCCACGTGATCGCCGCGGCGTCGGCGTCGATGCGGGGGTCAGTGCCGGCGAGCGACAGCGCCAGGGCACCGCCGTAGGACGCGCCTGCCACCCCCACGCGCGGGTCGCCGGGCGCGTCCAACTGCACTTCGGGCTGCGTCGCCAGAAAGTCCACCAGGGCCCGGCCGTCGGCCACCTCGGCGTTGGGCGCATTGATCCCGATCTGGCCGGTGCTGGCGCCGAAACCCCGTGCGCTCCAAGCGAGGACGACCATGCCTCCGGTGGCGAGCCGGCGAGCCTGGTCAGCCACCGAGTCCTTGCTGCCACCGAATCCGTGCGCGAGCAGCACAGCGGGTGCCGGGGTCACCGCCGGCGTGTACAGGGTGATGTCGAGAGCAACGGTGCCCGGGCCGTCTGGAGCAACGGTGCCGGAGCCGCCAGGGGCGCCCCCGCGCGTGGCCGGGACGGTGAGGGTGAGGGCGCGCTCGGCGATCGGCGCAGCGGAGCTGGTCCGGGTGAGGGTGAGGCCGACTGCGGCGGCCACCACCAGGACGCCGACTGCGACCAAGACCAGGGGACGCGGCAGACGCCGGGATCGTGGGGGCACGTCACCCAACGTAGGCGAGCGGCGGGAACTCAGCCCGCGGCCCGGGCCAGGGCCACGTCCCGCAGGTGCTCCACGGTCGGCGGGCCGGCGAAGAACGGGCCGACCTCCGCGCGCCACCCCTGGAATGCGGGCGAGTTACGGAAGCCCTCGGTGTGGTCCTCCAGCGTGTCCCACTCGACCAGCAGCACGAAGCGCTCGGGCGTCTCGATGCTCTGGGTCAGCCGCGCTCCCCGGAAACCCCTGGCCTCCACCAGATGCGCCACCCCCCGCTGGAAGGCAGCCGGGAACTGCTCCGCCGAGCCGGGGTTGACAACGATGTCGGCGATCTCGGTGACCATGTGCTGCAGGCTATCGTGCCGAGCTGGCGTAACCGGATGGCACCCGGCGTGAGCGGCGCCGTCGAAGGGTGACGTCGCCAGGGTCACCGTCTGCAGTGGAGGGTGACCGGTTACCGTCTGTCCCAGCCCGCCAACCGGAGCGCGGGCTCGAGTGGCCAGGAGGTCCCCGGGTGAGCGCCTACCGCACCGTGGTCGTCGGTACCGACGGCTCCGACTCGTCCCTGCGCGCGGTGGACCGCGCGGCGTCCATAGCGAGTGCGGCCGACGCCCGGCTGGTCATCGCCTGCGCGTACTACCCGGCGACCGAACGCGAGGTGCAGCGGGCGGCCGAGGCGTTGCGCGACGAGGCCTACCAGGTGGTGGGCTCGGCACCCGCGGAAGACACGCTGCAGACCGCGCACGACCGCGCCGTCGCCGCGGGGGCGCGGAACATCGTGAAGATCCCGGTCGTGGGCGCTCCAGTCGAGGCATTGCTGGAGCTGGTCGGCGACCAGCAGGCCGACTTGCTGGTGGTCGGCAACCGCGGCCTGAACACCCTGACCGGCCGGCTGCTGGGCTCGGTGCCCTCCGACACCGCCCGCAGAGCGTCCTGTGACGTGCTCATCGTGCACACCGTGCGGTGAGCGGTGCAGGGCGCTCGTCCGCGTCGGACGGCGCCGGGTCCGACGGCATCGGCTCGCTGCAGGAGGAGTTGGAGCGTGCGCTGCTGGGTGGCCGGCGCCGCTACGACCACCACCAGGTCGCCGAGCAGGCCGGGGTGCCGCTGGAGCGGGCGCGGCGGCTGTGGATCGCGATGGGCTTCGCGGAGAGCGAGGACGAACACGCGGTGATGTTCACCCGCGGCGACGTCCAGGCCCTGCGCACCATCGTGGCCCTGGTGGACGAAGGGGTGGTCGACCCCGACCTCGAGGTCTCGGTCACCAGGGCGCTCGGACAGTCACTGTCACGGTTGGCCGAGTGGCAGGTGTCCCTGATGAACTCCTGGACCGTGGAACGAGTGGCCTCGACCGCCGCCGAGGGCGAGCTGGACGTGGACGCCATCCGCGTGGAGGTGAGCAACTCGGCGCGGAGCATGGTGCCCATCATGGAGTCGCTGCAGTCCTATGTGTGGCGCCGCCACCTCGCTGCGGTAGCGGGCCGGGCGCTGGTGGGGCCGGGTGAGGAGCTGACCAGCCGCACGCTCGTGGTGGGCTTCGCCGACATGGTCGGCTACACCAGCCTGACCCGCCGCCTGGACATCAGCGAGTTGACCGGTTTGCTCGAACGCTTCGAGTCCACCGCCATGGGTGCCGTCGCCGAGGGGCATGGATGGGTGGTGAAGACCGTGGGCGATGAGGTGATGTTCGCGACCGACGACCCGGCCAGAGCCGCGCGGATCGCCCTGGAGCTGCAGCAACGCGTACTCGAGGACACCGACCTGCCCGGAATCCGGGTTGGTATGGCCTACGGGCCGGTACTCGTGCGGTTCGGCGACGCCTACGGCTCGGTGGTGAACCTGGCCGCCCGGCTGACTGCGGCCGCCAAACCCGACACGGTGCTGGTGGATCGTGAGCTGGCCGCGGCACTCGATGGGGACGCGGGATCGGCACTCAAGCCCATGCGCGCGCTGCGGGTCAGGGGGTTCAACAAGCTGCAGCCGTATTCGCTGCGCCGGCCCAAGCCGGCGCAGAGCTGACCGCTGCCCAGTCGGGGCTGATGGTGTCGCCGTGGCGGCTAGAGCACCCAGCCCAGGAGCAGGATGAACACCAGCGCTACGACGGAGATCACCGTCTCCATCACCGACCAGGTGCGCAGCGTCTGCCCGACCGTCATGCCGAAGTACTCCTTGACCAGCCAGAACCCGCGTCGTTGACATGGCTGAAGAACAGCGAGCCCGCGCCGACGGCCAGCGCCAGCAGCGCGGCGCGCACCGGATCCAGGTCGGCGGCGAGCGGGGCGACGATCCCGGCTGCGGTGATGGTCGCGACCGTCGCCGAGCCGGTGGCCAGCCGGATGAACCGCTCCGCGGCCCAGCGTCACCATCGCGACCAGGGTGGCCACCAGCAACGCCACCAACGGGCTGCCGACGAAGTCGGCGATCACCCGCACCTGGTTGCGCTGGGGCAGCGTCGAGTCGGTGACGGTGCGGCCCAGCATGAGCACCACCGGCAACAGGATGGTGGCCAGGACCCAGCCGAATGCCGGGGATGCGCGTCCTCGTCCGGCGCGGGCGTCAGCTCGGCGGGGGGTTCCATGGCCACCCAGCGGGCCATGGGCTTGGCCAGCAGCGGTCCGGCAATCGCCACGGTGGGCACCGCGACCAGTAGACCGAGGCCGAGCGTGAGACCCACACTGGCATTCAGCGCCGACACGGCGATGAGTGGGCCCGGGTGCGGGGGCACCAGCCCGTGCAGCACGGACAGCCCGGCGAGGGCCGGAATTCCGACGGCGATCACCGAGCGTCGAGCGCGGAGTGCCACCAGGAGTACCACGGGGATCAGTAGCACCACGCCGATCTCGAAGAACAGCGGGATGCCGATGACGAAGGCGATGAGCGCCATCGCCCACGGCAGCCGACGCTCGGCGGTGCGACCGAGAATGGTGTCGACGACACGGTCGGCGCCGCCGCTGTCGGCGAGCAGCTTACCGATCATCGCCCCGAGCGCGATGAGCACGCCGACGTCGCCCGTGGTGGCGCCCAGACCCTTGATGAAGCTGGCGAACGTGTTCGCGATGGGGATACCTGCGAGCACGGCGAGGAGGGCGGAGCCGAGCACGAGCGCCAGGAACGGGTGCAGCTTGAGCCAGGTGATCAGCGCGATGATCACGGCGATGCTCACCAGCACGGCGGTGAGGAGCTGACCGCTGCCCGCGGTCGGGGTGGTGGCGGCCGACTGGGCGACGACGGCTGCCCCGGTGATGGTGACTGTGCTCATGGATGGCCCTCCAACGCGGCGGTGGCCTGCGCAGCCAGGATCTCGGGCGGCAGCGACACGTCGAGGGTGATCCCGGCCTCGTCGGGCGCCAGCGGCTCCAGGTCGGTGTACTGCGAGTCAAGCAGTGCCGGTGGCATGAAGTGTCCGGTGCGGCCGTGCACCCGCTCGGCGATCAGCGATCGCGGCCCGGCGAGGTGCACGAAGCGGACACCGTCGCCCGCGGTGCGCAGCACGTCCCGGTAGGTACGTTTGAGCGCGGAGCAGGTCACTACGGCCGCCTCGCCCGCAGCGGCGCACTGGCGCAGCCAGCGCGCGATGTCGGCTAACCACGGTGCGCGGTCGGCGTCGTCCAGGGGGTGGCCGGCGCCCATCTTGGCGATGTTCGCCGCGGAATGGAACTCGTCGGCCTCGGCGAACCGGGCCGGCATCCGCCGCGCCAGTAGACCGGCCACAGTGGACTTGCCCGAGCCGGAAACGCCCATCACGATGACCTGCAGTGGTTGACCCGTCACGACCTGACTCCTCTGTCGACGCCCCTCCGGCTGCGATCACCTCGAGCACTGCGGTGACTCGAGCACTGCGGTGACTCGAGTACTGCGGTGACTCGAGTACTTTGCAAGAATGGTATGATCTTTGCAAGTCGAGTCCACCGGGTCGGAGGATGGGATTAGGCGTCGTGACCGAGCACCGCGGACCCGAGGACGGTGGGCTGCACGCCCGGCTGCTCGACGATCTCGGCCCTGCGCTCGCCGACGGCCAGCCGGCTGCCGGAACCGTGGTGCGTATCGAGGATCTGCAGGCACGCTTCCACCTCTCCCGCACCGTGGTTCGCGAGGCCGTACGGGTGTTGGAGGCCCTCGGCATGGTGACCAGCCGACGCCGGGTCGGCCTCACGGTGCAACCGATGCAGCGGTGGAACGTCTACGACCCCAAGGTGATTCGTTGGCGCCTGGCCGGAACCGGCCGCGCCGATCAGCTGCGATCGCTGACCGAGCTCCGCGCCGCGGTGGAGCCGGCGGCGGCGGCGGGTGCGGCGGAGAACATCGATCCCGACTCCGCCGCGGAGCTGGTCCGTACCGCCGAGCTGATGGTGCGCACCGGGCAGGCGGGTGACCTCGTGGCGTTCCTCGCACTGGACATCGCGTTCCACCGCATCCTGCTCACCCGCAGCGGGAACGAGATGTTCGCCGCGCTCGACGAGGTGGTGGCGGCGGTGCTCACCGGTCGCACCGAGCACCAGCTGATGCCCGCGCACCCCGAGCCGCGGGCGCTCCGGCTGCACACCGCAGTCGCGCACGCCGTCCGGTCCGGTGACGCCACCGGAGCTGCTGAGGCGATGCGTGAGCTCACGGCCGAGGTGCGCACCGGCCTCGAGCTCGGACCGTGACGTCACCGGCGCCGGCCGGCCGGCGCGCTTGGCTGGTGTGGGGTGTGGGCGTCGGCGCCTACATCACCGCTGTGCTGCACCGCACCTCGTTCGGGGTTTCCGGCCTGGATGCCGCCGCGCGCTACGGAGCAAGCCCAGGAACGTTGTCGGGCTTCGTCGTGCTGCAACTCGTGGTGTACGCCGCGCTCCAGGTCCCGGTGGGGTTGCTGCTCGACCGCTTCGGCGCGCGGCGCCTCATCACCACCGGTGCATTGGTCATGGCGGCGGGTCAGCTGCTGCTCGCGTTGAGCACGGCACTCCCGCTGGCCTACGCCGCCCGGGTGCTGGTCGGTGCGGGGGACGCCCTGACCTTCATCTCGGTGCTCCGCCTGGTCGGCGCCTGGTTCCCGGTACGCCGGGTGCCCGTGGTCACCCAGCTCACCGGCATCGTCGGTCAGCTCGGTCAGGTGCTGTCGGCGGTGCCCCTGGTGGCGCTGCTGCACGGGCCCGGCTGGGGCGTCGCCTTCGGCTCGGCAGCTGGGCTCGGGGTGCTGGTCGTGGTGGCGGTGGTGGCCGTCGTGCGGGACGCACCCGCCGGCGCGCCGCCCGCCGGGGAGCCGGTGGGGCCGGTGGACGTGCCGCGCCTCGTACGCGCGGCGTGGGGGCACCCCGGCACCCGGCTCGGCTCGGCTTCTTCACCCACCTGGGTACTCAGTTCTCGGGTACGGTGTTTGCTTTGCTGTGGGGGGTGCCGTACCTCGTGTCGGCGCAGGGACTGTCGGCCGGTGAGGCGAGCGCACTGCTCACCGTGCTCGTGCTCGCCGGGATCGCCGCCGGGCCCGTGATCGGCGAGCTCACCGCCCGGCACCCGCTGCGGCGGTCGTGGCTGGTGCTCACCATCATCGCAGTGACCGCGGCGATGTGGACCACGGTGCTGGTGCTGCCCGGGCGCGCCCCGCTGTGGCTGCTGGTGCTGCTCGTGCTCGTCCTGGCGGTGGGCGGCCCTGGCTCGCTCATCGGGTTCGACTACGCCCGCACGTTCAACCCGAGCCACCGCATGGGCACCGCGCAGGGGATGGTGAACGTCGGCGGTTCGTCGCGTCATTGCTGGTGATCCAGGCCATCGGCGTGGTGCTCGGGGCGTCGGGGGGTTACACCGCCCATGCGTTCCAGCTGGCCTGGTTGGTGCAGTACCCCGTGTGGGCGTTCGCGGTGACCGGCGTGCTCGTCACCCGGGGTAAGGCGCGGCGGATGCTGGCCGCCGAGGGCGTGCGGGTGCCCCCGCTGCGCGAGGCGCTGCGCCGCGGGCGCGTGTGAACTCGAACAACCGATCACACCACGAAGGAATCCAGTGCCCGGATCTTGTTCGTCGCGTCCAGCGCAGCCACCTTGTACGCCTCCGACAGGGTCGGGTAGTTGAACACGGCGTCCACCAGGTAGTCGACGGTGCCGCCGCAGCCCATCACGGCCTGCCCGATGTGCACCAGGTCGGTCGCCGAGGTGCCGAAGATGTGCACGCCGAGCAGTGTCCGGTCGACCGTCGACACCAGCAGCTTGAGCATCCCGTAGGAGTCGCCGGCGATCTGCCCGCGGGCGAGTTCCCGGTAACGCGAGGTACCCACCTCGTAGGGCACTGAGGACTGGGTCAGCTCCACCTCGGTGCGCCCCACGTAGGACACCTCGGGGATGGAATAGATGCCGATGGGCTGCAGGTCCGACATACCGGCACTGGGCTGGTCGAACGCGTGGTAGGCGGCGAGCCGGCCCTGGTCCATCGAGGTGGCCGCGAGGGCGGGGAAGCCGATCACGTCGCCCACGGCGTAGATGTGCTCGACGGAGGTCCGGTAGTGTTCGTCGACGACAATTCGCCCACGTCGGTCGGCCGCGAGCCCGGCAGCGGGGAGGTCGAGTTCGTCCGTCATGCCCTGGCGTCCGGCGGAGTACATCACGGTCTCCGCGGGGATCCGCTTGCCGCTGGCCAGGGTCGTCACCGTGCCGTGGGACCCGACCGCCACCTCGGTGACCTCCTCGCCGAAGCGGAAGGTGACCGAGAGATCACGCAGATGGAACTTCAGGCTCTCCACGATTTCGGAGTCGCAGAAGTCCAGCATCGATTCGCGCTTCTCCACCACGGTGACGCGGGTACCCAGCGCGGCGAACATCGAGGCGTACTCGATGCCGATGACCCCGGCGCCCACCACGACCATCGACGTCGGAATGACCTCGAGGTTGAGGATGCCGTCGGAGTCGAGCACCCGCCGCTCGTCGAACTGCACGTTGTCCGGCCGCGCCGGTGAGGTCCCCGTCGCGATGACGACCTTGTCCCCGCGGACGGTGGTGCGCTCGTGGCGCACCGGATCGTCGACGGCGATGGTGTGCTCTTCGAGGAAGCGCGCGGTGCCGGTGAGGATGTCGATCCGATTGCGCAGTAGCTGGGCGCGGACCACCTGGATCTCCCGGCCGATCACGTGCGTGGTGCGCGAGAGCAGGTCGGCCACCGTGATGTCGGACTTCACCCGGTAGCTCGCACCGTACAGCTCGCGCTGGTTCGTCCCGGTCAGGTAGAGCACCGCCTCGCGCAGGGTCTTCGACGGGATGGTGCCGGTGTTGGTGCACACGCCGCCCAGCATGTTGCCCTTCTCCACCAGCGCTACCTTCTTGCCCAGCTTGGCCGCGGCGATCGCCGCCTTCTGCCCGCCGGGCCCCGAGCCCAGCACCACCAGGTCGTATTCGGTCGCCACTTCGCTCATGACCCCAACCCTGTCCATCGCGGCGCCGCCGCACAACCGCCGCGTCGACCCGACCGCGTTCGCATCGCGATGTCGGCACCCTCACCCCGGCCTGGTTACGCTCGCTACAGCCGCGCCGCAGCGGCGCCGACGCAGGAGCGAGAGGTGGAGCGAGTGCCGCAGCAGGTACGAGGTGTGATCGCCAGGAGCAAGGGTGCGCCGGTGGAGACCGTCACCATCGTCATCCCCGATCCCGGGCCGAGTGAGGTGGTGGTGGCGGTGCAGGCGTGCGGGGTGTGCCACACCGACCTCACCTACCGCGATGGCGGCATCAACGACGAGTTCCCGTTCCTGCTCGGCCACGAAGCCGCCGGTGTGGTGGAGGCTGTCGGTGCGGGGGTGAGGCACGTCGCGGTCGGCGACTTCGTGGTGCTGAACTGGCGTGCCGTGTGCGGGAACTGCCGTGCCTGCCGCCGGGGCAGGCCGTGGTACTGCTTCACCACCCATAACGCCGCGCAGCGGATGACGCTGACCGACGGCACCGAGCTGACCCCGGCGCTGGGCATCGGGAGCTTCGCGGACAAGACGCTGGTGCACGAGGGTCAGTGCACCAAGGTCGACCCCTCGGCTGACCCGGCCGTGGCGGGGTTGCTCGGCTGCGGGGTCATGGCCGGCTTGGGCGCGGCCATGAACACCGGCAACGTCGGCCGCGGTGACTCGGTGGCCGTGATCGGCTGCGGTGGGGTGGGTGACGCCGCGATCGCGGGTGCGCGGCTCGCCGGTGCGTCGACGATCATCGGGGTGGACCGGGACCCCCGCAAGCTGGAGTGGGCCATGCAGCTGGGCGCCACGCACGTCGTGAACAGCGCAGAGGTCGACCTGGTCGAGGCCGTCCAGGAACTGACCGGTGGCTTCGGTGCCGACGTGGTGATCGACGCCGTCGGACGCCCCGAGACGTGGAAGGCGGCGTTCTACGCGCGCGACCTCGCCGGGACGGTGGTGCTCGTCGGGGTACCGACCCCCGACATGACCGTAGCGCTGCCGATGATCGACTTCTTCGGCCGCGGCGGGTCGCTGCGCTCGTCCTGGTACGGGGACTGCCTGCCCGAACGCGACTTCCCGATGCTGATCGATCTGTGGCAGCAGGGCCGGCTGCCGCTGGAGAAATTCGTGACCGAGCGGATCGCTCTGGACGAGGTCGAGCAGGCGTTCCACACCATGCACACCGGGGGCGTTCTGCGCTCGGTGGTGGTGTTCTGATGGCGGGCGGCTTCCGGATCGAGCAGGTGGTCACCTCCGGCACCTTCAGCCTGGACGGCGGCACTTGGGAGGTGGACAACAACATTTGGCTGGTCGGTGACGACGACGAGGTGCTGGTGGTCGACGCCGCGCACACCGCGGCGCCCATCGTGGAGGCGGTGGACGGGCGCAAGGTGGTCGCCGTCGTGTGCACTCACGGCCATGACGACCACGTCACCGTCGCACCTGAGCTGGGGCGCACCCTGCAGGCCCCGGTCCTGCTGAACTCGGCCGACGACGTGTTGTGGGAGCTGACCCACCCCGGGGTGGGTCACCACCCGCTGGGCGAGGGCGAGCGGCTCACTGTGGCCGACACCGGAATTCAGGTGCTGCACACCCCCGGCCACTCCCCGGGCAGCACCTGTCTGTACCTGCCTGAGGCGGACGCATTGTTCACCGGTGACACCCTGTTCCAGGGCGGGCCGGGGGCCACCGGGCGCTCGTACTCCAATTTCGACACGATCATCGGCTCCATCCGCGACCGGTTGTTCGCGCTACCGGAGCACACTCGGGTGTACACCGGGCACGGTGGTTCAACGTCGATCGGCGCCGAGGCACCGCACTTGCAGGAGTGGATCGCGGCCGCCAGCGCCTGACCCAGTCGAGAAGGAGCCCACCATGTCCCGCACTTACGCCGCCGTTGTGATCACCGCCGGGCTGCTCGCGGCTGCATGCTCGGGCGGCTCCACGTCGGGGACGGCCTCACCCGCGGCGGGCTCGGCTGCACCCGACGTCGCGGCCCTGACGCTGACCGCAGCCGACTTCCCGGCACCCTACGTGTTCGCTCCGCTGCCGCCCGGGGCCGCGGCGTCCGCGAGCGACGCGTTGGCCGGAGCGACGTTCGACCCCCCGGCCTGCGGCGACGCGGCCAAGGCAGCCTCGCTCGGCGGGGGCAAGGATGCGGGAATCGCGGTCGCGACGGACCCCGCCAGCAAGTCGTCGGTGAGCGCAACCGTGTCTCCGGTGACGACTCAGTTGTCCGATTTGGACGCGCTGGCCACCCGGTGTACGAGCTACACCGTGATGCTGCCCGCCACCACCGCCGGGGGGGCCACCGCCCGGGCCACCGTGGCGCTGCTGCCGCCGCCGACTGTCGACGCGGACGGTACGCGGGCGCTGCGGTCGACCACCTCGGTGAATGTCGGGGGCAGGAGCAGCAACCTCGTCGTCCTGTCGCTGATCGCCCAGCTGAAGGGGTTGCAGGTGAGCGTGACCGGCATCCCGGGCCGCAGTGGTGCGCCGGTCGACCCCGGTCTGCTGGACGAGCTGCTGGTCAAGGCAGTGCAGAAGGTGCGGGCCGGCTCCTGAGCGCGGTGGTCCCGGCCGTTCGCTGATCCCGCGGCGCCGCAGGTCTGCGGCGGCCCCGCGAGGCCCTTCCTGGTGAGTGGCGCATGGTGCCAGGCGACGAGCCCTACGCACGTCACCGACAGTTCTCCCTCGATCGGGCTTCCGGACGGGCTCCCTGTCCACATCGGGTGCAGCTGTCCACAGGCAGCCGGCGACGCCCCCGCTGCCCCCACCCGCCGGGCAGGGTCACCGCCATGACCACACACACCACCCCGCCGACGTCGACGGTGCGCCTCGGTGGCCCCGGCGATCTCCTCGCCGTCGTGCCCGCGCTCCTCGGCTTCCACCCCGAGCGCTCGCTGGTGCTGCTCTTTCTGGAGGGTGAGCGGGCGAGCACCGTTGGCCTCGTCGCCCGGGTGGACCTGCCTTCACCCCACGACCTCGCCCAGGTGCGGGCGTGCGCTGAGCAGCTGTCGGTGCTGTGTGCGCGCCGCGCGGCCCCTGCCGCGGTTCTTGTCGTGGTGGACGACTTACCCACCGGAACTGCGAGCGTGGTCGGACTACCGCATACCACCCTTGTGCGCGCGTTGCACACGGCCTGCGAGGAGGTGGGCACCGAGCTGGTGGCGGCACTCCACGTGGCGCGGGTGGTGACCGGCGCCCGCTGGCGCAGCTACGACGGAGCCGACGGTGGCACGATGGGTGACCCGCTCGCGTGCCCAGCCGCGGCCTCGCAAGTACTGCACGGCAGGGTGATCCATCGCTCGCGCGACGAGCTGGCGGCACTGCTGCGGCCTGACGGGGACCGGTCGACAAGCGTGGCGCTGGCGGTGGAGACAGCAGTGGCCGCAGCCGGCCGGGCCAGGGCCCAACGGCCGAAGGCGGCCGCGCGGGAGCTGCTCAGCGCCGTGCTCGCCGCGGTGGCCCGCACCGGGTCAACCGCCGCTGGCGTGGGTGCTGCGGGCGCACGGCGGCCGCTGAGTGTGCCGGAGGTCGCTGCGCTCGGGGCGGCCCTGGGCGATCACCTGGTGCGCGATGCGTGCTTCGCGCTGGCCGGCGGGGAAGAGGCTGACGCCGCCGAGCAGCTGTGGACCGAGCTGATCAGGGCGCTGCCTGCACCGGAGCGCGCCGAGCCCGCCGTCCTGTTGGCGCACAGCTGTTACGCGCGCGGAGAAGGACCCCTGGCCGGGGTGGCGCTGCGGGTCGCACTCGACGCCGCTCCGTCCCACCGGATGGCCGGCTTGCTCGATTCGGCCCTGCAGGCCGGACTGCCACCGCGCACCGTGCGCGGCCTGGCCACCACGGCACGGGACCTCGCCGCGGGACTGGGTGTCACGCTCCCCCCGGTCGAGTGGCAGTGAAGGCTGGGCGCTCCTTGGCGAACGTCCACGCGTCACGCACGATGGCGTCGAGGTCGGTGTGTTCCGGCTGCCACCCCAGCTGGGCGATGGCCCGCGCGCTGGAGGCGACCAGCACAGCAGGGTCGCCGGCGCGCCGCTCGGCCAGCTGCGCGGGAATCGGGTGAGCAGTGACCCGGCGGCAGGCGTCCACCACCTGCAGCACCGAGAAACCGGTGCCGCTGCCCAAGTTGTACACGCGATGCTCACCCGCGTTCGCCTGCTCGAGGGCCAGCAGGTGCGCCTCGGCCAGGTCGAGCACGTGCACGTAGTCACGCACGCAGGTGCCGTCCGGGGTCGGCCAGTCGCCGCCTAACACCGTGACGTGCTCGCGGCTGCCCTGGGCGACCTGCAGCACCAGCGGGATCAGGTGGGTTTCCACCCCGTGTCGTTCGCCGTGTGCGCCGTGTGCGCCGGCGACGTTGAAGTACCGCAGGCTCATCGCGGCGAGGCCGTATGCGTGAGCGTAGGAGGAGATCGCGTGGTCGATGGCCAGCTTGCTGGCGCCGTAGGGATTGGTCGGGCGGGTTGGGGCGTCCTCGGTGATGGGCAGGCTCGCCGGCTCGCCGTAGGTCGCCGCGGTGGAGGAGAACACCAGGCGCGGGGTACCGCTGGCGCGCACCGCCTCCAGCAACTGCAGCGAGGTCACCACGTTGCCGAACCAGTACTTCTCCGGCGCCACCACCGACTCACCGACCAGCGAGCGAGCAGCGAAGTGCAGCACCCCGTCGAATGACCCACCGGCCAGGAGCGCGGCGGAGTCGGCACCCACGTCACCCCGCACGAGCACCGAACCGGTGGGCACGGCGTCGGCATGACCGGTGGAGAGGTCGTCGAGCACGGTCACGTCGTGGCCGCGCTCGAGCAGCAGCGCGGCGGTGACACTGCCCACGTAGCCGGCACCTCCGGTGACCAGCAGCTTCACGGCGGTGTCCTCTCCACGGTGTCCTCTTCAAGGGGGTCCATCTCCACGGGGGTCCATCCCGCAGGGTCCGCGCTACCGGCGGGTTGCTCCTGGCTGCGCTGGGGCGGCCACGCTGGTGCGGCGGGTACTCGGCGCAGCGTTGCTCAGACCCGCTCGACCTGCACAGCATGCGCCATGGGCTGCGACAGGCTGGCCCCGGTGTGCCCAGACACGCTGATGAGCACGCCGTCCTCACCGGTCTCCACCGTGACCCTGGCGTCGGGCACCACGCCAGCGGAGCGCAGCCGACCCATGAGTTCGGTGTCGGCCTGCACGTGCTCGGCGATGCGGCGCACGACCACCGCCACCGCACCCGACTCGGCCACCTCTGACAGCCGCACCAACGGCCCCGCCGCCTCGGGTGCCCGGTCGAGACCCAGTTCGGCCAAACCGGGAATGGGGTTGCCGTACGGGGAGGTGGTGGGGTGGTCGAGCACCTCCACCAGACGGCGCTCCACCGCCTCGCTCATCACATGCTCCCAGCGGCACGCCTCGGCGTGCACCTCCGACCAGTCGAGCCCGATGACGTCGACCAGCAGCCGCTCAGCCAGCCGGTGCTTGCGCATGACGGCGACAGCGAGGGAACGGCCCTGCCCGGTAAGCTCGAGGTGGCGGTCGCCGGCCACGGACAACAGGCCGTCGCGCTCCATTCGGGCCACCGTCTGACTCACGGTCGGACCGCTCTGCTCGAGCCGCTCCGCGATCCGCGCGCGGAGGGGCACCAGACCCTCCTCCTCCAGCTCGTACACGGTGCGGAGATACATCTCGGTGGTGTCGACCAGATCGTTCACGCGCGCACCCTTCGTCATCGCCGATCTTATCGTCCTACCCGGTCAACCCCGGTGGTGATCGACGAGGCAAGCAACCGCCACGCCGATCAACTCCGGGACCCGCAGTAGCGTGCTCGCATGAGGAGGACCAACCCAGAAAGTGGGCCACAGCCAGCCGCCTCGGTCGTCTGGACGCAGGACTACCTCGGCTACCAGCTCTCGGCCGACCACCCCCTGGACCCGGTGCGCCTGGATCTCACCATGCGCCTGGCTCGCTGCGTCGGTGTACTCGACGGGGTGGAGACGCTGACCCCGGATGCGGCCCCCGACGCCGAGCTGCTGCGCATCCACACTCGGGGTTACCTGGCCGCGGTGAAGGGTGCACCCAGCCAGCTCCAGTCGGTGGGACACGGCCTCGGATCGGAGGACAACCCGATCTTCGCGCGGATGCACGAGGCCAGTGCGCTGCTCACCGGCGGCTCCCTGGCGGCGGCCAGAGAAATCGCCTCCGGTCGCACGCGGCGCGCGGTCACCATCGGCGGCGGGCTGCACCACGCGATGGCTGACGCCGCGTCCGGCTTCTGCGTGTACAACGACGCTGCCGTGGCGATCTCGTGGCTGCTCGACCACGGCTTCGACCGCGTGGCCTACGTGGACGTGGACGTGCACCACGGCGACGGGGTGCAGGCCGCATTCGCCCACGACCCCCGCGTGCTCACCGTCTCCGTCCACCAGCACCCGGCGACGCTGTGGCCGGGCACCGGTTGGTGCCACGAGGTGGGTACCGGTTCCGCCGCGGGCACGTCGGTGAACCTTCCGCTGTTGCCGGCTACCTCCGACGCGGCGTGGCTGCGGGCGTTCCACGCGGTGGTGCCCAGCGTAGTGCGGGCATTCCGGCCGCAGCTGCTGGTCACCCAGTGTGGGGTGGACACCCACCGTGAGGACCCGCTGGCCGACCTGCGGTTGACGGTGGACGGGCACCGCGCGGTCTTCGTTGCGCTGCGGGCACTGGCCGAGGAGACCGCCGAGGGACGCTGGCTGGTGCTGGGTGGCGGTGGCTACGGGCTGGTGCGGGTGGTGCCCCGATCGTGGACGCACCTGCTCGCGACCGTGCTCGACCGTGACGTCGCCCCCGACACCCCGATACCGGGGCGCTGGAGCGAGCATGCAGCGCAGCGGTGGCCGTCCGTGCCGCTGCCGAGCACGATGGGCGAGGGCGGTGACACCGCGTACGAGCCGTGGGGGGGCGGGGTCGGTGAGGCCGCGAGCCCCGCGGCGGCCAAGGTCGACCCGGCCATCCGCGACACCCGGCAGGCGGTGTTCCCGCTGCTGGGGCTCGACCCCGACGACCCGCGCGACTGATCGCCCGGCACCAGCAGCGACCACCCTGGAGCGCGACATGTCCGCAGCCCGCCCGCCGGACCGGCCCACCGAAGCGAACGAGCCCCCCGAACGTTGGGAGGCCGACGTCCTGGCGTCGGACGGGGGCACAGTGCACCTGCGCCCCATCACCCCGGCCGACGCCGACGCGCTCGTCGCGTTCCACGGCAAGCTCTCCGAACGCACCCGGTACCTGCGCTTCTTCGGGCCGTACCCGACGATGCCGCCGCGCGACGTGACGTACTTCAGCACCGTCGACCACCACGACCGGGTGGCGATCATCGCGCTGCTCGGGGACGAGATCGTCGCCGTTGGCCGTTACGACCGGCTGATGAGGGTGGGCGACGGTCACTCCGCCGAGGTGGCGTTCGTCGTCGCCGACGCCCACCAGGGTCGGGGTCTTGGCTCGGTGCTGCTGGAGCACCTTGCTGCTGCTGCCGCCGACACCGGGGTGCGCAGGTTCGTCGCCGAGGTGCTCGCCGAGAACCAGGCCATGGTCCGGGTGTTCCGCGACGCGGGCTACCAGATCAGCCGCACCTTCGAGGGCGGGGTGCTACATCTGGAGTTCGCCGTCGACCCGTCCGAGGCCCTGCTGTCGGTGCGCAACTCACGTGAGCGCGCGTCGGAGGCCCGCAGCGTGCGCAACGTGTTGGCCCCACGGTCGGTGGCGGTGATCGGTGCGTCCACCGACCCATCCAAGGTCGGGCACGCGGTGCTGGTGAACCTGCTGCGTGGCGGCTTCACCGGACCGGTGTACCCGGTGAACGCCGAACACCGCTCGGTGCAGGCGGTGCGCGCGTACGCCTCGGTGCGCGAGATCCCCGACGACGTCGACCTGGCCGTGGTGGCCGTACCAGCGGACCGGGTCGACTCCGTCCTCGACGACTGCCTGACCAAGGGGGTCAAGGCGTTGGTGGTGGTGTCGGCGGGGTTCGGCGAGACCGGGCAGGACGGGCTGGACACCGAGCGGCGCATGGTGCGCTCGGCTCGGGCGCACGGTATGCGCGTGGTGGGGCCCAGCGCCCTCGGCGTGGCCAACAACGACCCGGCGACCAGCCTGAACGCGACCCTGGCCCCGGTGCTGCCCGGCCGCGGCCGGGTGGGCTTCTTCTGCCAGTCCGGCGCCCTGGGCATCGCCATCCTGGCGGCCGCCGCCGAGCGCGGGCTGGGGCTGTCCACCTTCGTCTCGGCCGGCAACCGCGCGGACGTCTCCGGCAACGATCTCATGCAGTACTGGGACTCCGACCCGGCCACCGACGTGGTGCTGCTGTACCTGGAGAGCTTCGGCAACCCGCGCAAGTTCGCCCGGCTGGCCCGCAACCTGGCCCGCACCAAGCCCGTCGTGGCGGTGAAGAGCGGTCGCCACGCGGTGCGTCCCGGGCTGGCCGCCACGAGCGTCAGCGTCGACGAGGCCAGCGTGCAGGCGTTGTTCGAGCAGGCCGGGGTGATCCGGGTGGAGTCCATCGCCCAGCTCTTCGACTGTGCACTGCTGCTCGCCTACCAGCCGTTGCCCGCGGGCCGGCGGGTGGCGGTGGTCGGCAACTCGAGCGCGCTGGGGGTGCTGGCCGTGGACGCCGCGCGCAGTCAGGGGTTGGAGGTGGTGGGCGACGCCGTCGATGTGGGTGCCTCGCCCACCCCGGCGGAGTTCGCCGCTGCCGTGGCCCAGGCGCTGGGTTCGGCAGCGGTGGACTCCCTCGTCGCCGTGTTCGTGCCCCCGGTGTCCACCCCCGGGGCGGAATACGCCACCGCGCTGCGTGAGGTCGTAGCCGGCGCGGGCAAGCCCGTAGTCACCACCTTCCTGGCCGCCGAGGGGATACCGGACTCCCTGGCCGTGCGCGACGCCGACGGGGTGCCCGCGCGCGGGTCCGTGCCGTCCTACCCCGGACCCGAGCGCGCCGTGCTCGCCCTGTCCCGCGCGGTGCGTTACGCCGCCTGGCGGCAGCGACCGCTGCCGGAGGTGGTGCGCCCGGACGGGGTGAATGCCGCCGCGGCACGGGCGCTGGTGGATGGGGTGTTGGCCGTCGAGCCGGACGGCCGTGCGCTCACCGACAGCGAGATCACTGCGCTGCTGGGTTCCTACGGCATCACGGTGACCGAGTTCCGCGTCGCCCGCGGGGTGGACGCGGCGGTGGACGCGGCCCGTGAACTCGGCTTCCCCGTGGCGGTGAAGGCCGCCGGCGAACGTTGGCGCCACCGCGCCGACTTCGCTGGCGTGCGGCTCGACCTGCCCGGTGTGGAGTCGGTCCGCGCGGCCTGCGCCGAACTGCTTGCCGTCACCGGAGAGCCCGACGTGTACGTGCAGCGCATGGCGACCAAGGGCATCTCGTGCGCCGTTGGCGTTCAGGACGACCCGTCGTTCGGCTCCGTGGTGTCCTTCGGGTTGTCCGGTGTGGTCTCCGACCTGCTCGGTGACCGCGCCTACCGGGTGTTGCCCGTCACCCCCACCGACGCGCACGACCTGGTGCGCGCACCCAGGGCTGCCCCGCTGCTCGCGGGCTACCGCGGGACTGAGCCGGCGGACCTCGATGCGCTGGAGGAGGTGGTGCTGCGGGTGGCCACGCTGGCCGAGGACGTGCCCGAGCTGCGTGAACTCGCCTGCGCACCGGTGCTTGCCGCGCCGTCGGGCGCGGCGGTCGCTGGGGCCAGGATGCGTATCGGACCACCACCGAGCCGCGCCGACGTGGGTCCCCGCAGGTTGCGGTGAACCGGCCGGACCGGGCAACCTCGGGCGCCGGTCGTGCCGTCCTACCGTCATGAGGCGACTCCTGCTCGCGCTCGTCCTTGGTTTCGCGCTGCTCGCCGGGTGTGCCGCCCCGGGTGCGACGTTGCCGCCGGGGGCGCCCGTGAACCCGCCCGCCACCGACCGCAGCGAGCAGCCGAGCACCAACGCGCCCATCCCACCGGGACAGAGCGCACGAGTCGCGCGGTCGCAGATCGACGACTCCGCGCTGCCTGGGGGCTACACGGAACCGATGACGGTGGATCCGGCGGGCACCCAGCTGACCGTGACGGGTGTCGCGGGCAGCTGCAGCACGGTGGCGGCGACCCTGCTGGGCGAGGACGCGCGCAGCATCTCGGTGCGCCTGGTCACCACCCGGACCAGTGACGGCGTGTGCACCGCCATCGCGAAGCTCGTCCCGCTGACCGTGCAACTGGCGCAGCCACTGGGTGGGCGCACCGTGCGGCTCAGCGGCGGGAGCTGAGCCGCCGCGACGGGCGCCTCGAAGCCGGCTGTGCGGCCACGAAGCCGGCTGTGCGGTTGGCCAGTTGCGCGTCGGCCCCGGCCACCGGCTGGTGCTGTTCATCAACCGTTCACCGAGCCGACGGGTACGTCGCCCACTGACGACCACTGCACCCCGTTGAATTTTCTCCACCGCTCCGGAACATGCCGGCCCGCGGGACCTCGGCCCGATACTGGGCCGCGAGACGGAGGACCTCATGCGCTCCACCCGACGTGCAGCGGCGACGGTCGCCGTCACCGGCAGCCTCGTCGCTGCATTGCTCGCCGCGGCCGGAACGGCCAACGGGGCCGCGGAACTACGGCTGAGCAGTGCCGGTGCGGCCAACCCCAAGGCTCCGGGACTCACCTCACCGAACCGGTTGTCCCCGGAACTCGCCGCCATCGTGCGCGCCCAAGGCTCCGGTCTGGTGGAGAACCCGCAGGACGGGATCGGGTACTACGGGTACGACTCGGTGAACAACACCCCACCGCTGATCCCGTGCTCGGTGGTCCCCCGCCATTCGCTGAGGCCCGCAAGACCGAGCCGGACAAGAATGCCTACCTGGAGCTGACCGGTCAGCGGGGCCCCGATCCCTCCTACGACTACGGGACACGGTTTCTGTTCCAGGGGCACGAGGGCGGTGCACCGGGCTACGTCACCCGGGTCAACCTCGACGCCGACCCCGCCCACCGGGTCACGCTGCTCGCCACCCGCAATGGCACGGACCAGCCGCTGCCGACCTTCGACGGCGTCACCTGGGATCCGTTCGCCAAGAAGCTCCTGATGACGGCGGAGAAGGGCTGCAGCGGGGGAGTGTGGACCGGCGACGCCGACTACCGGGCCGGCGCCACGTTCACCGAGATGCCCGCTCTCGGCAAGGGGGGCTACGAGGGGATCCAGACGGCCTCGGACGGCAGCATCTGGATCGTGGAGGACATCGGTGGCAAGACGGACCCGAACACCAAGGCCAAGCCGCCCAACAGCTACGTCTACCGATTCACCCCGACCACGAAGGGTGAGCTGAGCACGGGCAAACTCGAAGCCCTGCAGGTCCTCCGTAGCGACAATGCCACACCGATGACCACGGCCGAGACCTTCGGTCAGGACATCAAGGATCTGCACACCTACGGCAGGAAGTTCACCACCCGCTGGGTGACGGTCCGCGATACCACCGAAGCCAACAAAACCAGCACCTTCTGTGCCAGCGAGTTGGCCAAGACGGCCAAGGCCACGCCGTTCAAGCGCCCGGAGAACGGTGTGTTCCGTCCGGGCACCGGCTTCGGAGAGTTCTACTTCACCGAGACGGGTGACACCAACCTCGACAGCACCGCCAACAACGGCTCCGGCGGTTTCGGCGGCGTGTTCCGGCTCACCCAGAACGGGCCATCCGCTGCGACCGGCACGATCGACCCGTTCTACCTGGGTGACAAGGAGCACACCGGGTTCGACAACATCCAGTTCGCCACCGATACGCAGCTCATGGTGGTGGAGGATGCTGGCGACACGCTGCACACCCAGCGCAACGCCCTGGACTCGGGCTACCTGTTCGACGCCAGCAAGGATCAGCCCACCCAAGGTGCCCCGTTGCGTTTCCTCGCCGAGGGCCGTGACCCTTCGGCAACGATCGACTCCGCCCTGGGAGATGCGAAGACGGCTGGCTTCGCCAACTCCGGCGACAACGAGATCACCGGCATCCACGTGTCCGATGGCGACCCGTCCTCGGCCGGGCTGCTCGGCGCCAAGGTGCCGGCCCCGTTCACTCAGGGATGGCGGGTGTTCTTCACCCAACAGCACGGGGACAACGTGACTTACGAGGTGATCCCCAACGCCACCGGGACTGGATCCGGAAACGTCGTTCGGTTGCCCAGTGGTGGAGTCGAGACCGGAGGAGGCGGCACGGCCGGTGTCGAGCATGGCAGGGAGTTCACCCTCGGCGGTCTGGCGCTGCTCGCTGTCGGCGGCGCCGGTGTCCTGGTGATCCGGAGCCGTCGCAGTAGGCGGTCCTGAACGTCGCAACCTCGACGTCGCAACCTCAGGGCGCCGCCCGGATCAGCTGGCGTAGGAGCGCAGCCGGTCGGCCCGGTCACCCTGGCGCAGCTTGCCCATCACCTCGCGCTCGATCTGGCGCACCCGCTCGCGGGACAGCCCGAAGATCTTGCCGATCTGGTCCAGGGTGCGGGGCTGCCCGTCGTCCAGGCCGTAGCGTAGGCGGATCACCTGCTGCTCGCGCTCGTCCAGGGTGGACAGGACCGAGCGGACGTCGGTGTGCATCAGCCCGGCGATCACCGCACTCTCGGCGTCGGTTGCGTCCGCGTCCTCGATGAAGTCGCCGAGCGGGGCCTCTTCGTCGCTGCCGACGGGCATGTCCAGGCTCACCGGGTCGCGGCTGTGGTCGAGCAGGTCGGCGATCTTGTCCTGCGCGATGCCGGACTCCAGGGCCAGCTCTTCGTCGGTGGCCTCGCGGCCCAGCTGTTGGTGCAGCTCGCGCTTGATGCGGGCCAGCTTGTTGACCTGCTCCACCAGGTGGACGGGTAGCCGGATGGTGCGGCTCTGGTCGGCCATGCCCCGGGTGATCGCCTGGCGGATCCACCACGTGGCGTAGGTGGAGAACTTGAAGCCCTTGGCGTAGTCGAACTTCTCCATCGCCCGGATGAGCCCCAGGTTGCCCTCCTGGATGAGGTCCAGCAGCGGCATGCCCCGGCCGGTGTAGCGCTTGGCCAGGCTGACCACGAGCCGCAGGTTGGCCTCGAGCAGGTGCTGTCGGGCCGAGTGACCCTCGCGGACCAGGGCGGCGAGGTCGCGCTTGCGGGCGGGGCTGAGCCTGGCTCCGCTGGTAAGCAGGTGCGCGGCGAAAAGCCCGGCCTCGATACGCTTGGCCAGCTCCACCTCATCGGCGGCGGTGAGCAGCGCAGTACGGCCGATACCGTTGAGGTACACCCGAACCAGGTCGGCGGCCGGGCTCTGCGCGTCCAGGTCCGCCTCGGAGACAGTCGGTCGTTCGGTGGTGGCGGTGCTCATGGTGCGTGCCTCCTGGTTCGGTGGGTCTCACTGTTCTCAACGAGCGCAGTGGCCCTCTGAGTTCCCGGGCGGCGTTCCCTGCCAGGGTGTCTGACCTGCGACGACAGCCACACCACGCTGAGAAGTTGCTGAGAAGCGCACCCGGCCTCAAGCCCGGACCGGCCAAGGCCCCGACCACCTCCGCGTCCACGGTGACGCGGGCGCTGCACACCCGCGACAGCGCCGCGATCACGCCAGCTCGACCGGGAGGACCAGCCCGTGCCGCACCAGGGCCGCCACGAGCTCGACCGCCCCAGCCACCAGCGCGCCATCGGCCTCGCCGTACGCCAGCTCCAATAGCGCCACCAACTCGCCGAGCGGCAGCCCGTCCCGGCGCATCCCGGCCACCAGCGCGGCGCCGAACTCGTCGATCTCGTGCTGCCACTCCGGGCCGTTCCCGCGGTGCAGCCGTATCACCACTTCCTGCCAGCCACCGTCGGGCCCCGGCAGCGACACCCGCGCCAACGCGGTCCCGGGTGACACCACGAACACCGCGCCGAGCAGGTCGTGCTCGCGGAGCCACGCCACCCGCTGCAGGTAGCTCAGCGTCTCTGGGCCCAGGGGGTCGTCGAAGCCCTGAGTGAGGTCCTCGGCCAGCACATCGGAGGGGTGCTCGGTGCGACGCAGCGTGACGTAGCCGAAGCCGATGCCCACCACCCCGGAGCGGGCGAGATGCTCCAGCCACTCCTGCGCGCACGCCACGCCCGCCGGTGAACGCGGGTCGAGCCCGGCGTCACGCAGCCAGGTGCCCACGTACAGCGCCGGGTCGGCCACGTCGCGCTGCACGACCCAGGCGTCCACCCCGTGCGAAGGCACCCACGAGGCCACCCGAACCCGCCAGTCCGCGCCGGCGCGGTGCACCCAGGACGCCAGCAAGGTCGCGGTACCCCCCAGCGTCAGGTGCTCCGGCGCACCGCGCACCAACAGCTCGCTGGCGCCGTCGAGGTCCAGCCCGGAGTCCCGGTAGGTGTGCTGCACCCGCGCCATCCCCACGACGAACGGCGGGTTGGCCACGATCTGGTCGAAGCGCCGCCCAGCGACGGGGCTGAACCACGAGCCCGCCAGCAGCTCCACGTCCACGCCGTTCAGCGCGAACGATGCCGCAGCCAGGGCCAGTGCACGCTCGCTGAGGTCGGTGGCCGTCACGTGCTCGGCGTGGCCGGCGACGTGCACCGCCTGCACTCCGCACCCCGTACCCAGGTCGAGCGCCGTGGCCACCGGCGCGGTCGGGACGGCGCGCAGCAGCGATAGCGACGCCTGGCCCACCCCGAGCACGTGCTCCCGTTCGACCCCGTGTTCGCGCAGCTCACCGTCGAGGTCGCTCACCAGCCAGCGCGTGCCCGAGCCGGTGTCCAACGGTCGCACGTCCAGGGCGGTGCGTACACCCTCACCCACCCGCTCCAGCAGCCCGGCGCCCACCGCGTCGTCGACGTCCACCGGTGCCAGCGCGCGGGTCACCTCTGCGGCCGGGCACCGCATGGCCAACAAGAACAGCCGCACCAGCGTGCCCAGCTCACTGCCCCCCCGGCTGGCGCGTTCCGCGGGCACCGCCTCCCCCCGGCCCAGCGCGGCGTGCGCGTCGGGGCCGAGCAACCCCAGCACGCCGTCGGTGTCGTAACCGGTCCGCAGGAAACAGCTGCGCAGCGCACCCGTGAGGGGCAGTAAGCGCGGTGTGGGGGAGGGCACGCCAAGCATCTTCCCAGCGGGCCTGCGTTCGGTGACGGCGGAGCGCACACTGAGCGCATGGCCGTCGAAGGCACGACACGCAAGGGTGCGAGCGCACGCAGGAGCCCCTATCACGAGGAGACCGTCCTCATCACGGCGGCGCAGGCCTCCTACGACGTGCAGCACAAGGCTCGGGTACGCAAGTACGCGATCCTCATGTCCTTCCGCATTCCCGCGCTCGTGTTGGCGGCGATCGTCTACAGCGCCACGACGACCTGGTGGATTCCGCTGCTCATCATCGCGGCGTCCATCCCGCTGCCGTGGATGGCTGTGCTCATCGCCAACGACCGACCGCCCCGCACCGCGGAGGAGATCAACCGGTACCAGTACGGCGACCAGGCGCAGCAGCCGGCGATCGCACCGTCGCGGCGGGACGTCATCGAGGGCTGAGCCACAGCCGTTGATCGACCACAGCCGTTGATCGACCACAGCCCCACTGCTGCGGCATCATGGTCGGGGTGAGCACGCAGACGATCGAACAGCCGGACACCGACGAGCGGACCTCCACCGGGGACGACACCCCGAAGGTCTTCCACTACGTCAAGAAGAACAAGATCGCCGAGAGCGCGGTCCTGGGAACCCACGTGGTCGCGCTGTGCGGCGAGGTGTTCCCGGTGACCCGCTCGGCCAAGCCGGGCTCCCCGGTGTGCCCGGACTGCCAGAAGATCTACGAGGGCTTGCGTCCGGGCGGGGGCAACTGAGGCGCTGCCTGAGGGCTGGGCCGGCGGCCGTTTGTCCCGCGCAGTGCCGGAACCTTCGTACCCAGGCGAACGATGTGGGTGCTGAGCGGGCCGGTCATCGCGCCGGTGCGGGGCACGGACGGCGGCGGGGCGCCTGCCGCCGACGCCGCATGCTCCTGCACCCGCTCCCGCAGGATCTCCAGCCTGGTCGCGCGGGCAGGCCAGAACTCCTGCACGGTGGCGTTGAACTGGGCGCCGAGCACGATGGACAACCCCAGGAAGAACGTGAACAGCAGATAGGCGATGGGGGCAGCCAGCGCGCCGTAGGAGTAGCCGGTGCTGGTGACCCACCTGAGGTACAGCCGCAGCAGGTTGCTGGCGGCCACGAAGACCACGCCGGCGAGTACGGCCCCGCCGACCAGCCGGTGCCAAGGTAGCGGCTTGGGCAGCGCCAGCTTGTACAGCGCGGTCAGGCTCAGCAGCATCAGCAGGGCCACCCCCGGGTAGTAGAACGCCTGCACGAAGGTACTGGCCGAATCCTGCCACGACTCCGGCAACAGCCTCGTCAGCAGGCCCGGGCCGATGGCCACCAGCGGCAGCGTGAACACCGCGAGCAGCAGGCCGACGGCGTAGAGCAGCAGCGCGAAGAGGCGCTGCCACACGGGGTGGCGGTCGGCCTCCTGGCCGTGCGCGGTGACGATGGAGTCGACGAACGACGAGATGGCCGACGACCCGGCCCACAGGGACAGCACAAAGCCGACCGAGACAATCTCCCCCCGCCCCTCCTGGAGTATGTCGGTGACCGTGGGCGCGATGATCTGGTCCACTACCGGCTGGCTGAACACGCTGCGGCCAAATGTGAGGATCTTCGTCTCCACCAACTTGGGGGTGTCGGGCCCGAACCACGTGCCCACGTAGCCGATGCTGCCCAGCAACCCGAGCAGGAGCGGGGGCAAAGACAGCGTCTGCCAGAACGCGGCCTGGGCGGACATCCCGAAGATCGAGTCGTCCCACGCCTTGGTGAGCGTGCGGGTGACGACCTGGCGCGGCCCGTGCTGGCGTGCTGCGGGCGTGACGCCACCCCCAGTGGCGGGTTGTGCGTGCGCGTCGTCGGTCATGTCACCCCCCAGGGTGCCCCACCTGGCGCGATTTCGGGTACTGCGGCGCGGCTGGGGTCGGGTACGTGTCGTGGCGGTCACCGTCGGACCGCCCGACCCGCCCGCCCGATATCCTGACCCAGCCGGTGCCCGCCCGCGTCGAGATCGGAGCCGGGCGGGGCGCGGAGGAGGTGGCGGTGCGGTCGGGTGAGGCAGAACCGACGGCCGCGCTCACGCCTGGTGGGCCCCCACCGCCCCCATTGCGTTCCTGGCAGCGCCGGGCTCTCACCCGTTACCTGACCATGAAGCCGCGGGACTTCCTCGCCGTGGCCACCCCCGGGGCGGGCAAGACCACCTTCGGTCTGCGGGTGGCTTCGGAGCTGTTCGCTGACCGCACCGTCGACCAGCTGACCGTCGTGGCCCCCACGGAGCACCTGAAGTACCAGTGGACGGTTGCGGCGGCCGCCGTGGGAATCGCCTTGGACGCCCGGTTCAGCAACGCGACCGGGCAGACGTCGACGGACTACACGGGCGTGGTGGTGACCTACGCCCAGGTTGCCGCGCACCCCGCCCGGCACCGGGCGCGCACCGCCTCCCGCCGAACCCTGGTCATCCTCGACGAGATCCACCACGGCGGGGACACGAAGAGCTGGGGCGACGCGGTGCGGGAGGCGTTCGACCCCGCCACCCGTCGCCTGGCGCTCACCGGTACCCCGTTCCGCTCCGACGACAGCGCCATCCCGTTCGTCACCTACGAGCCCGGTCCGGACGGGTTCGCCCGTTCCCGGGCCGACCACTCGTACGGCTACGCCGATGCGCTCGCCGACGGCGTGGTCCGGCCGGTGGTGTTCCTGGCGTACTCCGGTGAGGCCCGGTGGCGTACCAGCGCGGGGGAGGAGTTCACTGCCCGCCTGGGCGAGCCGCTCACCGCGGAGCAGACGGGCCGCGCGTGGCGCACCGCGCTCGACCCGACCGGCGACTGGGTGCCCGCGGTGCTGCACGCCGCCGACACCCGGCTCAGCCAGCTGCGGGCGGCGGACGTACCCGACGCCGGCGGGCTGGTCATCGCGTCCGATCAGGCCACCGCGCGCGCCTACGCTGAACTGCTGGCCGCGATCACCGGGGTGGCACCGGTGCTGGTGCTCTCGGACGACCCCGGTTCGTCGGCCCGCATCGAGGGATTCCGCGGCAGCGACCAACGATGGATCGTCGCCGTGCGGATGGTGAGCGAGGGCGTGGACGTGCCACGGCTGGCGGTGGGGGTGTATGCCACGAGCGCCGCCACCCCGCTGTACTTCGCGCAGGCCGTTGGCCGCTTCGTCCGGTCGCGCCGACCCGGGGAGACCGCCAGTGTGTTTGTCCCGTCGGTGCCCGTGCTACTCGATCTCGCCAGTCAGCTGGAGGCGCAGCGCGACCACGTGCTGGGCAAACCGCACCGCGAGGCGCAGGACTTCGCCGAGCTGCTGGCGGAGGCGAACCGGACAAGGAACGAGCCGGTCGACGCGGAGCGGTCCTTCGTCTCCCTCGGTGCCGACGCCGAACTCGACCACCTGATCTACGACGGCTCGACCTACGGCACCGCGGCCTTCTCCGGTAGCGCCGAGGAGCAGGACTACCTGGGGCTGCCCGGGCTGCTGGACGCCAACCAGATGCGGGACCTGCTGCGCAGGCGGCAAGCGGAGCAGCTGGACGCCACGGCCACCGCCGGTGGCCCACCGCGCCCCCCGGCGTCACGGTCGGCCGGCGTGTCGGGTCAGCTCGCAGCGCTGCGCCGCGAGCTGAACGCCCTCGTCGCCCTGCGCCACCACCGCACCGGGCAGCCGCACGGGACCATCCACGGTGAGCTGCGCCGGCGCTGCGGTGGTCCGCCGACGTCGATGGCCACCGTCGAGCAGCTCTCCGCCCGGATAGTCGCCCTCCGGAGGTGGTGAGCCGCTGGACGCGTAGTCGTACTCATGTGGGCTGCTCGGTCACCGGTCAGGCTGAGTCCATGAGCACACCGAGTCCCCAGACGTCCAGCACCGCCGCCTTCTACGCCCAGGCCACGATCGCCTTCGGGGTGAGCCTGACCGGAGCCGTCATCGGCATCCTCTACCTGCCCATCGACCCGTGGCAGCGGGCCTTCCTGGCCATGACGCTGCTGTTCGTGGTCACCAGCGCGTTCACCCTGGCCAAGGTCATCCGCGACCGGCAGGAGATCTCCACCGTCCGCGTCCGGGTGGACGAGGCAAGGATGGAGAAGCTGATCGCCGAGCACGACCCGTTCAAGATCGCGAGCTAGTCCAGCCGCCCTGGGACGCGTGGCTCCTACCGTCCGTGCGCCTGGCGCAGGGTGCCCTTGAGCACCTTGCCGCTGGCGTTACGGGGCAGGGCGTCGAGCACCACCACTTCGCGGGGCAGCTTGTAGCCGGCCAGGCGCGGCCGGCACCACGCGGTGACGGAGTCCAGGGTGGGCTCAGCTCCCTGCGCGGCCACCAGCACCGCGACCGGGAACTCGCCCCACCGCGGGTCGGCGCGTCCGATCACCGCTGCCTCGACCACGTCCGGGTCAGCGGCCAACACGTTCTCCACCTCAGCGCAGTACACGTTCTCCCCGCCCGTGATGATCATGTCCTTGACCCGGTCGACCACGAACACGAAGCCCTCGGGGTCCACCCGGACCAGGTCACCGGAGTGGAACCACCCGCCGGCGAACCCCTCCGCCGTCGCCTCTGGGTTGTTCCAGTAGCCCTGCATCAGCGTCGGACCGCGATAGACGATCTCGCCGACCTCACCGGGCGGCACGTCCTGCATCGTCGCGTCGACCACCCGCGCCGCGACGGTGGCCACCGGTCGGCCAACCGAGCCCAGCTTGCGCAGCGCGTCGGTGCCCTGCAGCAGGCACGTCACCGGCGACATCTCGGTCTGCCCGAACACCGCGACGTTCACCACGGTGGGAAAGACCTCGCTCATCCGGTGGAGCAGGGAGTCGGTGGCCGGGGCCGCACCCCAGCTCATCACCCGCAGTGCCAGCTCGCGGCGCGCAATCCCGGGTACGGCGCACACCGCCTGCCACTGGGCGGGGACGAGGAACACACAGGTCACCCGCTCCTGCTCTATGGTGTCCAGCAGCGTGCCGGGGTCGAACGCGCCGCTCGGGTGGATCACCGTGGTGCCCCCGATGAGCAGCAGTGGTGCGACCACGCCGACCGCAGCGATGTGGAACATCGGTGAGGCGCAGAGGTTCACGGTGTCGTCGCCGAACAGCTGCCAACCCCGGATGAGGGTCAGTGACTGCTGGGCGAGGTTCGCGTGGCTGAGTACCGCACCCTTGGGGCTTCCCGTAGTTCCTGAGGTGTACATGATCAGCGCGGGGGAGCCCTCGGCGACGTCGATCTCGGGGTGCGGGTTCCCGTCCTCCCGCAACGCCGCCTCGTAGTCGGGGCCGGTGAGCAGCCGGGGCAGTACCGGGTCGACGAGGGTGTCCATGGCGGGGTCCACGACGAGCATCCGCGCCCCGCTGTCGGCCAGGATGAACGCGAGCTCCGGCGCGGTGAGCCGGAAGTTCAACGGTACGGCGATCGCGCCCAGTGCGGTGGTAGCCAGCAGCGCTTCGACATACTCCGGGCGGTTGGTCATCAGCAGCGCCACCCGGTCACCCGCGCGCACCCCGCGCCGGTGCAGCGCGTCCGCGAGGGCGTGGGAGCGACCGGCCAGCTCGGACCAGGTGGTGGTGCGCCCGCAGAAGCGGAGCGCGGCGGCGGCGGGCTGCTGCTGGGCGTGCCTGGCCACGTGGGTGACCCAGTGGCTGCGCCGGGAGCGGAGCGCGACATCGACGTCCGGGGTGCGGGGGGCTGGCAGTGTGGAGGGGGTGGGCAGGGCGGAAGTGTGCACCAGGTCACACTGCCACCGGAACACCAGGAGGGCGACCACCGGGCTGGTGGCCGCCCTCCCGCGGGGTCCGACGGGTCACCCGACGGGGGCGCCCTCCACGATCGTCGCGTCGAGGTCACGCAGCCGTGCCTCGTGCTCGTGTCCGTGGTGTCCACAGAAGAGGAGCTCGCCGCCCGAAGCCAGGAGCACGCGGACCCGGGCTGCGGCCCCGCAGCGGTCGCAACGGTCGGCGGCGGTGATCTCGGGGATCGTGAGTGTCCCGGTCATGACTCCTCCGTCCTGACGTCCGCTCGGGGCGGACGCCGTCAGTGGTGCACGCTCCACCGCAGTCATGACGACTCCGTGGATGCACTCTGTCAGACGTTCGGCGGCACCGCTCTGTTCCCCCAGGGGTGCGCCACGTGTTGTCACCCACTCGCAACACACCCGACGCCTGCCCCCGTACGCTCACCCGGTGGCAGTGGACACCAGCGCGCGCACCGGGATGCCTGCGCCCCTGCTGTTCGTGCTCGGCGGCACCTCGCTGTATCTGGGGGCCTCGCTGGGCGTGCTCCTCTTCGATTCGCTGGACCCGGCGGGCGTGGCCTGGCTGCGCACCCTGGGAGCGGCGGTGGTGCTGCTCGCGTGGCGCCGTCCCGGACGCGCAGCGTGGCACGGTCGGCGGCTGCTGCTCGCCGCGGTCTTCGGCACCGTCACCGCGGGTATGAACGTCGTGTTCTACGAGGCCATCGCCCGCATCCCGCTGGGCACGGCCGTCGCCATCGAGTTCCTCGGGCCAGTCGCGGTGGCCGCGATCGGCTCGCGCCGCCCCCGCGACGTCGGGGCCCTGTTGCTGGTGGTGTCCGGGGTGCTGCTCATCGCCGACGTCCAGCTCAGCGCCAGCCCGCTGGGCCTGGTGTTCGTGCTGCTGGCCGCCGCGCTGTGGGCCGGTTACATCGTGCTGGGCAAGCGGGTCTCTGACGGCGGCTGCGGTCTGGATGACCTCGCTGTGGGTCTGGCCGTGGCGACCGTGCTGCTCAGCCCGTTGGCTTTGACCACCGGTCCGGCGTGGACGGCGCCGTCGCTGTTGGGGCTCGGCGTCGGGGTGGGTGTGCTTTCCAGCGTGGTGCCCTACGCGCTGGACCAGGTGGTGCTGCGCCGAGTGGGGCGGGCCCGTTTTGCGCTGCTCTTGGCGCTGCTGCCGGTGACGGCCGCCGTCATGGGTTTCCTGGTGCTGCGGCAGGTGCCGACAGCTGGCGAGCTCGCCGGTATCGCCCTGGTCGTCGGCGCGGTGGTCCTCACCGGTCGGGAGCCGGTGACCGACCCGGGGGTGCCACGCCGTCGCGGCGGCGTCCCTGAGGGCGGGTACCCGCGGCCGGGCACCAGCCAATTGCCCGGGTGAGCCGGTGACGTCACTGTTGCTGCACATGAGCACGCCCGACCAGTGGCGGGCGGCGCTGGCCGTGGGGCGCCTGGGTGCCCCGTCGTTGCAGGCCGAGGGCTTCCTGCACCTGTCGACGCCGCAACAGGTCCACCTGCCGGCGAACCGGCTCTACCCCGGGCGGACCGACCTGTTACTGCTGTGCGTGGACCCGGCTCGGCTCGGCGCGGAGGTGCGGTGGGAACCCGGGGTGCCTGGTGACCCGGCGTCGATGCGGTTCCCCCACCTGTACGGCCCGTTGCCGACGTCCGCTGTGGTGGCTGTGGTGGCCTACGAACCCGACGCCGACGGAGTGTTCGGCGCGCCGGAGGGACTGCCGAAGGTGTGAGCTGCGCTGGCCGGCGCCGGTACTGGCACCCCACCGGACACGGCGTCTGCGCACCCGCCCTCAGCACCGTCTGCGCACCCGCCACGGTGTCTGCGCACACGCCACGGCCTGTGCGCAGACGCGGCCGAGTGTGCGCAGAGCTGCGGAGATGGCGTCGCTTGAGGGCCTGTGCTGGGCGGGCGGCGGCGCTGACCCCGAACCTCAGTCCAGGTAGTCGCGCAGGACCTGCGAGCGCGAGGGGTGGCGCAGCTTGCTCATCGTCTTGGACTCGATCTGTCGGATGCGCTCACGGGTGACCCCGTAGACCTGCCCGATCTCGTCGAGGGTGCGGGGTTGGCCGTCGGTGAGGCCGAAACGCAGCCTCACCACCCCCGCCTCGCGCTCGGACAACGTCGCGAGCACCGACTGGAGCTGGTCCTGGAGCAGCGTGAAGGACACTGCGTCGACCGCCACCACGGCCTCGGAGTCCTCGATGAAGTCGCCGAGCTGGCTGTCCCCCTCGTCGCCGATCGTCTGGTCCAGGCTGATGGGCTCCCGGGCGTACTGCTGGATCTCCAGCACCTTCTCCGGGGTGATGTCCATCTCCTTGGCCAGCTCCTCCGGCGTGGGCTCACGGCCCAGGTCCTGAAGCAGCTCACGCTGGATGCGGCCGAGCTTGTTGATGACCTCCACCATGTGCACCGGGATGCGGATGGTCCGGGCCTGGTCGGCCATGGCGCGGGTGATGGCTTGGCGGATCCACCAGGTGGCGTACGTGGAGAACTTGTAGCCCTTGGTGTAGTCGAACTTCTCGACGGCGCGGATCAGCCCGAGGTTGCCCTCCTGGATGAGGTCGAGGAAGGCCATGCCACGTCCGGTATAGCGCTTGGCCAGCGAGACGACCAGGCGCAGGTTGGCTTCGAGGAGGTGGTTCTTCGCCCGGTTGCCGTCGCGGGTGATCCAGGTGAGGTCGCGGCGCATCGCGACGGGCAGCTTCGCACCCTTCTCCGCAATGATGCGCAGCCGTTCCACAGCATAGAGCCCGGCTTCGATGCGCTTGGCGAGCTCCACCTCCTCCTCGGCGTTGAGGAGGGCGACCTTGCCGATCTGCTTGAGGTAGGCGCGCACCGAGTCGGCGGAGGCCGTGAGTTCGGCGTCCTTGCGGGCCTGGCGCAGCGCCTCGGACTCCTCTTCGTCCCAGACGAAGTCACCGGAAGCCCGGTCCTTGTCGGAGGGTTCGACGTCTACCTCGTCCTTGTCGTCATCCCCGGCTGCGCCGACGGCGACGACCTCCACCACGTCGCTCTCGGGACTGCCGGTCGGGCCGGCCTCCGCCGTCAGGGCGTCGACCGCGAGGTCGACGACGGCGGATGGCGTCTTGTCGGCCGGCGCCCCGATGGTCTTGCCGGGCTGTGCGGCCTTGCCGGGCTGTGCGGCCTTGCCGGGCTGTGCGGCCTTGCCGGGCTGTGCGGCCTTGGTAGATGCGGCCTCGACGGACGCGGGCTTGCCTCCGGTCGTCTTCCTCGACGACTTCCTGACCGGGGCCTTGGCGGCAGAGTTGACCGGCTTGGCGGTGGACTTGGCTGGTGCCTTCTTCACTGGAACTCGCTTGGTCGACTTCGGCTGCGCCTTGGCTGTCGGCGCCGGTGCGGTCGGAGCTTCAGCGGTGTTGCGGGTGTCGATGGCTGCCACGTACGCCCTTTCGCGACGGTCTCGTGCGGCGTCACGCCGGAGTGGTGGCCCTGGCGGAGAGGTCGTGTGGATGGGCCGGCTCTTCAGCCTGGGCCGGCTTCCATTGTAACGACAGTTTAGCCCGGCGCCGTCCGCGTCAGGGCGCGACGCCGGTGTCGACCGCAAGCGCGGCGCCGACGATCCCCGCCGTGTTGCGCAACGTCGCCGCCACAACGGGAGTGCGGTTGTCCAACAGTGGAATCCACTTGTCGGCTTTACGACTGACGCCGCCACCGACAATGAAGAGGTCGGGCCACAGGAGGTCCTCCAGCCGGCGCAGCACCAGGGATACGTGCGGCGCCCACTCCTTCCACGAGAGGTCCTTCTCCTCCTTGACCGACGCCGCGGCGCGGTGTTCAGCTTCCTTGCCGTCGACCTCGAGGTGGCCGAACTCCGTGTTCGGCAGCAGTACCCCGTCCTGGATGACGGCGGAACCGATCCCGGTGCCGAAGGTGAGCAGCACGACCACGCCGTCCACGTCCTTGCCGGCGCCGTAGCAGTTCTCTGCCATACCCGCGGCGTCCGCGTCGTTGACCACGGTGATCTTTCGTCCGGCCAGGACGCCCCCGAACAGCGCGGTGGCGTCGGTGCCGATCCACCCGGGGTCGACGTTCGCGGCGGTGCGCGCCGTGCCGCCCTTGATCACGCAGGGCAGGGTGATGCCGACGGGGCCATCCCAGTCGAAGTTCGCGACGAGGGTGGCTACGACGTCGGCGACGGCATGCGGAGTGGCCGGCTGCGGGGTATCTATCCGGGTTCGCTCGCCCACCAGTTCGCCGGTGTCCAGGTCGACCAGGCCACCCTTGATGCCGCTGCCTCCGACGTCGACCCCGAACGTGCGCCTGGCCGATCTCGTTGACGCGGTCGTGACGCCGGGCATGGCGGCAGTCCCGGCCGCTGCTGTCTGCGCTGTCATCCCGCCAACTCCTCGGTGCTCGTCCGCTCCTGGCCGCCTCGCGCAGAACCCTCGCGCAGAACCCTCGCGCAGAACCCTCGCGCAGAACCATAGTGGCGGCTGCAATTGCGGGTGGGGAGTGTGCTGAGGTGCAGGGGTGGAGGACAGCAGCACCGCACGCCCGCCGTCAGGACACGACGAGCTCCGTCAGGTGGCTGTGCACCTAGCCACCACCGCGGCCGCGTTCGTGCGCAGGCGCCGCCGGGAGGTGTTCGGCAGCGGCGCGGTGCACGCGGGATCGACCAGCACCAAGAGCACCGAGACCGATCCGGTGACCGTGGTGGACACCGAATGCGAGCAGCTGCTGCGCGCGGAACTGGTCCGGTTACGGCCGGGTGAGGCAATCCTGGGCGAGGAGGGCGGCGGAGAACCCGGGGACGTTGCCGGGCTCCGGTGGGTCCTCGACCCGATCGACGGCACCGTGAACTTCCTCTACGGGCTGCCGGGCTACGCGATCTCGGTTGGGGTGCAGCGAGACGGGGTGAGCGTGGCCGGCGCGGTGGTCGACGTCGTCGCCGGTCGGGTGTTCTCCGCCGCCCGCGGCGCGGGCGCGACGCTGGACGGTGAGCGGCTGCACTGCACCACGGGCACCCGCGCACGGCTGGCCCTGGTGGCCACCGGGTTCGCCTACGGGGCGCAACGACGGGGCCTGCAGGGTGTGCTGCTGGCCGGGTTGCTGCCGCATGTGCGCGACGTCCGACGGGGCGGTTCGGCCGCGCTCGACCTGTGCGCCGTCGGAGCGGGCTGGGTGGACGCCTACTACGAGCACGGCACCAACCCGTGGGACTGGGCGGCCGGCTCGTTGGTCGCGGAGGAATCGGGGGCACGGCTGCGCCTGCCGGCACCCAATGCGCTGAGCGCATCCGGGCAGCTCGTATTCGCGTCGGCACCTGGGGTGCACGCCGAACTCGCCGCGCTGCTCGACGTGCACACCCCCGACGGGCTCGGCTGAGACACCGAACGGCTCAGCAGCGGGCGTTGGTGGCGGCGTCGAGCGTCGGCTGGTCCAGGGCCGGCGGGGCGCCCTTCTTCTTGGCGTCGTTCAGCGACGCCAGCACGTTCGAGGTGGCGGTGCTGGGCAGGATCTCGCGGAACGTGGTGCCCAGCGCCAGGTCGACCCCGACACCGGTGCGCGCGTCCTGCACCAGCTCGGCGCAGGGCAGGACGAGCTGCACCGTGCGGGCCTGGGCCAGTCCCATGGCGCCGAAGCGGATCTGCCCCACGCACTGCATGTTCTGGTCTGCGTAGACCGTGTCGTTGCCCACTGGTGTGTCCTTCGGTGCGCCGAACCCGAGCTGCACCAGCTGGGCGGCAACCAGACCGGCCTGCCCGCGCTGACCGTTGGCGTTGAGCACCCGGACACTCACGTCGGCGGGGGCTGCCGGCGTAGTGCCCCCGAGCACGGCGCGGTCAACGGCCCTGCCGGGCACCGGCACCTGCGCCGATGGGGTTGCGGGGTTGGGCGCTGCAGTCGCGGTCGGGGTGGCCGGAGCGGGGCACTGCCCAGGCCCGGCCACCGTCGTCTCCCTGCCCAGCACCCGCACCCAGACCACGCCCACCACGGCGGCGAGCACCAGGAGCAACACGAGTGCGGGCAGCCGCCGCCGCCTGCGGTAGACGCGTCCGCCCGCCGAACGCTCGTCTGAGATCGTCACCACCGCGTGTCGGGACCTTCCGCTCCGTGTGCCGCGCACGTGTGCGTCGCAGTACCCACCCTAACGCCGATTTTCACGCAGCGAGTTCGACCTTAGTTTCAGGTGAATTGGTAGGTGAGTCGTCGGTTTCCCCACCAGGGGACGGTGACGGTGGGGAGGTCGGCTTGGCGTAGGACGGGTGAGTAG
>JAABUV010000555.1_pt1 | contig 56154 bp, 68 predicted proteins | sample 5559971 | NCBI WGS metagenome assembly JAABUV01 (sample SAMN10711881, study PRJNA513362) | rock metagenome | isolation source: Antarctica rocks | place: Antarctica: Victoria Land, Knobhead nord | collected 2015-12-19 | reverse complement strand
GGTTCGCTGCCGCGGGCGCCGGCGCGCCGCCGCCCGCGCCGCCGCCTGCGCAGCAGAGCGCCGGCTCCGCCGTGCGGCGCTCCGGCCCGAGCGGCAGCGCGGCCGGCCAGGAGGGGGCCGGCGGCGGCCTCGGAGGCGGCGGCGGCGGCGGCGGCGGCGGCGGCGGCGGCGGCGGCGGCGCCACGGGAGCAGTGCCGGTACCAGACGAGGGTGTGGCAGAATCTGGCAAGGTAGGCACTCCCGACGCCTGACTGGGTGCTGAGGCTGCCCTGTGCAGGACGCCTTGCTCAGCCTGCCCTGGCATGCGCGCTGAGCCTGCAGCTGGCGGGGCGCAGCGGCCGATGCCCAAGGTCGCGAGCGCGAGCGCGCTGCGCAGCTGGTCGGTCGCGCAGCCGCTGTCGCTGCCGGACAAGCTCATCCGGCCCAGCGTCGGCGGCGGGCCCAGCCTGCTGCCGCGCCTGAGCGGCACCACCGTCACGAGCGCCGCGTCGGTCGCCTCCAGCGCGGGCCTGGACGGCGTCCCCAGCCCTATACCTATCCCAAACCCCGCGCTGACCGAGGCGGCCCCGTCGCCGTCCCGCGGCGCCCGCGCGCCGCCCGGGCGCTCCGAGCGCACCGCCGGCGTGGACCACTGGGTCGACCAGAGCGCGGCGGCGGCCGCGCCGGCCGCGCTGGCGGCCGCCGCGGCGGCCAACGCGGGCATCCCGCCGCTGTACCCCGGCGCGCCCAGCGCCAGCGCGCGCTGCGGGTCCTCGGCCAGCGGCGGCAGCCGGCGCGCGTCGTTAGAGGGCCACGCCGGCGGCACGTCGCCCTGAGCTGCTGTTCCTGGTGCATGCACTGACAGTGGGAGGGCGCCCTTGAGGCTGAGACTGGCAGAACCCTCATAGTGGTCACATATTCTTGGCCTGCGTTAAGCAGGCCGCCCGGGGTCTAGCAAGTTCTTTCAGCATGCCCCATTTTCTGGGCACTAGTGTCTGGTTTGCTGCGGTTGCTTTCTGGATGCACAAGCCTAGCTCAGCAGACTCCTGGAAGAGCGCTTGTCCCATAATGCAGTCGTCCCCCGTGACCTGATTGTTATGACGCATAATTAGCTAGGATGCAATAGTGCTTGGCTGAATTCTCATAGAGGCCAGCTAGCTGGCCTGCATGCAGAATTGTGACAGCATGTGTAACACTGAGGTAGTCGATGTTTTCTTGGCAGCCAGCTCACATTCAAGCTTTGCAGCTCACCAACAGGTCTGGACAATCGCCGAACGCCTGAGCGCTCCGCACAGCTCAGGTCACTCAGGCCAGCTCGCGCTCGACTTGGCGAGGATGACCTCCGACAAGAGCAGGTTGCTCGCGCGCTCCTGGACCGCAGTTGCAGACAGATACGACAGGTGTGGCAAAGGAGCTCTGAGCCAACACCTGCTCGTGCACTGATAGCTCGCGCACTTCACTCGAATAATCCACGGCCATGTCAGGGAGCTCGTGCCGCGCTTTGCGCCGTACACGCAGAGGCTGCTCTCTTTCCTTGAGCAGAGGCCACTGCCGCCTGGGCCAGCCTATGTACCAGCCTGCGGACCAGGTTCGAGCTCACCGCCTGCCTGCTTTGGCTGTCGCGGCATGCAGCAGCAGCTTGATGCGCTCTGGTGAGTGCAGGGCATGAGCTGGTGCTGCTCGGACAGGCGCTGCCCGGCAGGCAGCTCTACGGCGTGGACCTGGCAGCCGGCATGGTTGCGCTCGCGGAGGAGAAGCTGGCAGCTGCGGGGCTGAGGTGCGCTGAAGGCGCACGCCAGGCACCCGAGCGCGCCCCATATCGCGCCAGCTTGGACGCCAGTATAGCCTGAAGGGGGGGTTCAAGCACCGCACAGCACTGCTCAGCTGGCAGAGGGCTGGTTGCGCAGAGAGCGTGCGGTGCTGGCGGTGGCGGACGCGAGCGCGGTGCCCGGCGCGTGCACACCGGCCGCCGTGCTGTTCAGCTGCTTCTCCCTGCAGCAGATGCCGCAGCCGGCAGCGGTGCTCGCCGCCTGGGCTGGAGCGCTGGCGCCCGGCGGCGTGCTTGCGGTGGCTTACTGGTGCGCTTCTCCGCACGGCGGGCTAAGAGGAGTGGCCCCCTTATCAGTTAGTGCAAGTGCGCCTTCCAGCGCGGTGTACTTGGAATCCAGGGCAGGATATGGTTGAAGAGGGTAGGCATGCAAAGGGCCCAACACCCCGGGCTCCACCATGCTGATGTCGCACGGTGACATGCAGGCCTCCAGCCGCGGCGCAGCCGGACCCGCACTGGCGCTCCGCGACAGACCCCGCCACGCTTGCCGCGGCCAGTCGGCCAGGTGCTGGTGACGCACATGCTCAGTCTTATGTGTTAAAGTATGCATAAAAATACATAAACCTCAGCATTTCCCGGTGTGCCTGAAAACAGCAAGTGTGCATGGCTAGTGAAGCAGCACGCGCGGCAGATGCGCCGTCTCCTGCCGCCACAGCGCCCGCTCCATGGGATACCGGCGAGCCGGCAGCGGCGGCGGCCGCGGCCGGCGCAGACGTCCTGGCGGACGAGGCGCCCGCCTACGACATGCGCTTCGACTCTCCCGGCGACTTCTTCGACGTGCGCGTCTCCGTTCACATTTCCTTTTGGGTGGCGGACGCAGAGTCAGCTTGCAGTGTCCGGCCGCTGCCTGCCTGCCTGTCTGGGCTGCTTCGACTGCACCGCGATGAGGTATGCGCATGTGCAGGTCATGATGCACGCTGGGCCCCTGCAAGCGCGGCTGCAAGCCCTGGGGGCCGAGCACATGGCGGGGCTGCGGCGGGCGTTCGTCGCCTCCTGTGCCAGCCCGGATGCACCCCTGACCGTGCGCCCTGCGGCTCGCCTGCTGGTCCTGCGCCGGCGCGCCGCCGCGCTGTGACAGGGGCTGCATCTCCTGCACCTTATGCCATGCTGCCTGGTGCTTCGTGTGGCGTTTCAGGAAGAATTGCATCTGTAGCAATGCCCTGTGCCGTGCGAACTCAGCGTCTTGGGTGAACCACTGTGTGACAGGGCTTGAATTGCTTCTGTCGGTCAAGCTGCCAACCAGAGTGCATTGCGGGCACAGACCGGGTCTTCACGGCGCCTGGTTGTGTGCTTCAAGGCGGGTGCATTCATGCATGCAAGCGCAGTGCTCCCCGCCCACCCTACAAGCACAGGCATAGATCACTGGCGACTCGCGAGGAACCCTAGTCATGCCCCAGCCAGACCTCCGCGTAGCCGCGCGCGCGGCTGACCTCCGCCACCTCCCCCGCCAGGTCTGCCAGCTGCGCTGCGAGCGCCTCCTGCCGCGCCGCCACGGCCGCCACCATCTGCCGCCCAATCACAGGCATGATCGGTACCCTGTGATAAAGGATCTAAGGTCCAGATGGTCTGCCGCGTGTGACTTGTTTGTAAGCATGCACTGTAGAGCTCTCGCCCTGTCAGCCTGGTGCAGGACATGCTGCACATGGGGCAGTGGCTGTGCGCTGTACGCCGGAGGAGGCAGCGCAGGGCGCGCCTCCAGCACGTCGCGCTCGTGGCAGTGCAGCTGCCGCGTGCATTCCAGCTCCAGCCGCCGCATGTCCTGCCGCAGCTCCGCAGCCCACGGCGGCACTTCGCCCTCGCCCGCCGCGGCGCCCCTCTCCAGCGCCAGCCCCTCGCCCGCGCCCGGCCCATCCACCCGCTCCCCATTTCGGCAGTCCCCGTGCGCGTTGTCTGCGCGCGCCGGTGCGCCGGCGGGGTCCCGGTCGGCAGCCCCGCCAGGGTCGGCCGGCGCTGCGGGGCCGGGCGCAACCGCGGCGCTGCTCGCGCGCAGGGCGGCAGCCTCCTCCTGCGGCGGGGCGGTCCGGCCGTGCTGCTTCCAGCGCAGCTGCGGCGTGCTGTCTTCGGCTTTGCCGCAGGCGCCGGCCGCGGCATGGGGGCCGCGCGTGAACGTCACAGTCGCGCCTGCGTCAGCCTGCGCATGCGCGATTATGTGTGAGCGACGTGTGCCCGGCGGCCGGGAAGGCCTGTGTGCCACGCAGGCCACGCCTTTACGACGACGCGCGCACGGCGCCAGGAGTCAGCGGCTGCATGCTGTGAGCGCCACAGCCAAGATGGGCAACTCGGGCATTGACTGAGCAGGCGACAGGCTGACTGGCTGATGGGCGGGCAGAGGCGGGCGGCTCACGGCCGCGCCAGGCGGCGGCGTCGCCGCATGCGTGCTCCCCAGGTCCAGCCGGCGCTGTACGTCCAGTGCGGGCGATGCCCCGGCTGCTGGCAGGCCGGAGGCGGCCGCCTGCGCAACGTCCGCAGCATTCCTATCAGCCGCCCTGGACGCGATGGCTTCAGCCTTGCAGGATATAGGGGCCGGCGACTGCCTCGCCTGCCTCTCCGCAGCGTCAGCGTCATGGCTCGGCCAGCGATGTGGTCTCGCGCGCATGCGCTTGCCAGTCTCCCGTCACCAACATCTGCCCCAGCTGAGCCAGCACAGCGGAACCGACACGACAGGCGCAGACACGCCCCCGGCAGATTGGTCCGGAGGACGATGCCCGCGCGCACCGGCGCCAGCGGCAGGTCGATGCGCGGCGTGGCCGCCGCCTCCGCGGCCGGCAGTGGCGTGGCGGCCGGCGCCGCGCGGCGCGCCTCAATCTCGGCGTCCGTGTGCTGCCAGTGCAGCGCGGCGATGGCGGCCGCGGCGCTCGGCCCGCCGCTGGGGCGGTCGGCGGCGGCGGCGCCTGTGCCGGCGTCCAGGCGCGCGACCGGCGCCGCCAGCTTTCGCGGGTCATACAGCAGCACCGCGCCGCCTGCGGATCGCCGGGCGGCGGGGTGAGCGCGCCGTTCACACCCCGATGGTGTCTGCTCTCAAAGGCATACAGCCACATTGTGTGTGTATGTGGGTGTGCTGGGTTTGGCGGGCTTGTGTACGAAAATGCACCAGGGCTCGTCTTCAACTTGGACATGTGACAGGCCTCAGGCGTGCGCGCCCAACGACAGGCGCCGCCGCGCTCTTGCCCTGCCTGAGCTACAGACCCCGTGTCCCTGTGAGCCCCGGAGCGCCCACCGGCGCTGCCGACCGCCAGGCAGCCGCCGTCCGCGCGGGCGTCCAGCGCCGTCAGCGGCGCGCCGGCCTCGGCGGCCGCCACCGCGGCGCCGAGGCGCCGGTCGGTCAGCACGGCGCGCCCGTCCGCGCCCGCGGTCACCAGCACGTCGCCCCGCGCGCCCAGGAAGCGCACCGCCGCGCACGCCGGGCGCGCCGCGGCCGGCGCCGCCTGCGGCCAGGGGCGCGCGGGTGTGCAGCGGTCGAAAGTAGGCGGCCCCAGCATCTATTTGATTGTTGACCGCCTGCTCGCCTCTTGCGCTGCCAGTGAGCAGACCGCACGCTGTCCCCGCAACTGTGCGCACGGAGCGCCGGGCCGGCCAGGCGCCCGCCGCCGGCGCGCACCTTGTGCAGGCCCGGGAAGGCGTCCACGCGCGCGAGGCTGCCGGCGTCCCAGACCGCGGCGCCGGCGCCGCCGGCCGCGGCCACCGCGGGCGCCGCCAGCGCATGCGTCACGCTCGCCAGGTGGGTCCAGCCGGGGTCGGCGGCGCAGGCAATCAGCGCGCCGTCCTCTCTGCCGTGCAGCGCGAGGCCGCCGCCCGCGCTGCGCGCGCGGCGCGTCGTTGCTGGGGCAGGCTTCAGGCCTCAGGCGGGCCGTGTGCACACCGCACCGTGCCTTGGCCCGACACGCTTTGCGCCGGCGAGGACTTTACCACAGTTTGCTGCATGGTGCGCCGCCCAGCAGTGGCGGGCTCAGCGCGTTCTTCCCCGTGCAACAGCAGGTGTGTCACAGGTCGTAGCCCTGTCCGAGCGCCAGGTTGCAGGTGTCCCTCACAAACACTGACAACCGATGCCGTCTCGCACATGTGCCACTGCGCATGGACAGGAAGTAGGCAAAATACTTGTTTTGTATCTCGCGTGGATATGTTGAATCGCACGGCACGCGCCTGGTGCACGCGAGCGCAGCGTCGTCGGGCGCATATGACACGGAGGTCAGCGCGTGTGCGCTCCTGATCGTGGCGTGCTGCGCCTGCGGGTCGAGCGGGCGCAGTTGCGCGTGCATGCCTCGACGCCTGCGCCAGCTATAGATCAAGATGGCTCGTATGATGCACGCACCGCGCTCTTTAGCCGCCAGATGGCGACGTGGTCGGCGGTCGCCAGCGCGAGCAGCTTGGACGCGCAGCTGAAGCTCATTGCGCGCACGTCGCCGGCCACGGGCAGGCCGCCCATCGCGCGGCCGCTGTGGTAGAACAGCAGCGCGCTGCCGTTCCGGGCGTTGGCGCCGGCCGCAACGACGACCTTATTGTTCCTGTTCCAGCTGACAGCGTTCACCGGGAAGCCGAGCTGCAGCGTCACCGGGCCAGCGGCGGCGCTGTCTGCGAAGGGGTCCCACAGCAGCACGCCGCCGCCGCTCGCCACCGCCAGCCGCTCGCCGCCGCCCACTCTGGTGCTCATCATGGGCGCGGGTGACCGCCCACACCTGTAGCGGACCTGGACGAGCTGTTGCCACAAGTGCGGTCACAAGCTGCAGCAAGAATCAGTGCACACATCAGAGATGTGTGTCAGAGAGCAGGTACACTAGAAACCTCAGCCTAAACAGACTCTCGCTTGCTGAAGACTGACCCCACTTGCTTGCCCTGCAGATCTGCTCGCGTGTGCATGACAAGCAGGACCGGATCAGGTAGACGATGGCAGAGTGCTCCTGGCCGAGCGTGTTGATGGAAAAGGCTGCAAGCCTTGCCTGCCCAGCGCGGCATGCTGGCTCCAAGCCTCTGCGGGCACCCACGCGCTCTTTATTCATGGGTGGTGCAAGCGTTGCACACGGCCTGGCTGTCCTGGACGCGTGACAGCTCTGGCTTGGGGAGCATCTTGAAGTCTAGGCAGGGATGCTGGGCGACGAAGAGCAGCGCGCCGCGCAGCACGAGGCCAACACCCGCACACGGCGGCTGCTGCAGGCGCGCTGCACACCAGCTCCAGCCTAGCGGCGGTCGCTCTCCGCTGCATGCAGGGCGCCGCGCCTCGGCGGGGAGTGCTTGCCGCCTTGACCCGGGCTGACCGGGCGGCAACCTGCTCGAGGTCACAGAGGGTGCAGGCAGCGGCAGCGCGGCAGCACGCTCTCTAGCTCTCAGTGCGTGTGCTAGGTCAGGGCATGCAGCTGGAGAGGCCCGGGCGCCGCCAGACTGAGCATGCAGCAGCGGGCGGGGCGGGCAACGGCACCGCACGCACCCACATGCAAGCCCCATTCTACCCGTCCTGCCAAAACCAGCCGCCATGGCGGGTGTAGGTCCGCGAGCGCGCGGTGGCCGCAGAGAAGGCCGGCACGGAGCGCTACCGCGCGCGGCTGAGCGCCGCGCGCGCCGCGCTGGCCGCGCGCCTGCAGGCCGCCTGGCAGCAGCGGCAGGCCGCTGAGCGCGCTCGGCAGCAGCGCCAGCGCGCCGCCGCCGCCGCCGACGCGCGCGCCGCGCAGGCACGGCCTTGCGCACGCCGAAACGTAGGTGCATGCTGAGGCCGCATCGGCCGCCGAGACGGCCCGCCTTGTTAGTCAGCCATCGTGCAGGCAGTGTGGCCAGTGCTGCGCTGACACATTTGCGCGGCGCAGGTGCACACAGTGGCCGCCGCGGCGCAGGCGGCCGCGGCGGCCGCCGGCACGGACGCGCGCCGGGCTGAGCGCGAGGCAGCCGCCACCGCACGGCACCGCGGGGCACTGGCGCGGGAGGCGGCGGGGCGCGCGGCGGCCGAGTGTGACAAGGCACGCCGGGACGACGCGCTGCGGCGCGCCGCGGCGAGCGCGAGCGCAGCTGGCCAGGCGCGCGCACGCCCGCCTCCTGCCGGCGACCGATTTAATGCGGGCCAGGAGCAGCGCCGGCGCATGCTGGCATGATGCGCCACGTAAATGCGTGCCCTGGGCGGCCGCTGACGCGAGCGCGCACGCGCAGGCGGCGGGCAGCCGGGCGGCGGCCGCGCGCGCGGCGGAGGCCGCGGCCGCGGCGGTCGCCGCGGCGGCGGCCCCGCGCGGCCGGATCGACTTCCGCTTCAGCCGCCTGCACGAGCTGGGCGACCCCGCGCGCGCGCGCGCGGCTGCCGCCGAGGCGCAGGCCCGGTGCGCGCCGTGCTCCCCCCACTAAAGCAGTCATCGGGTCCCGGGCGCATGGGCGCCGAAGTCCCGGGATGCCACGCGCCTGGCACGATGCATATTGTTGCCATGGTATCCGTTCATCAGAGCTGCATGCGGCAGCGTTGGCCCGCTCGACACGTGATCAGGGATGCTCAGGGGGCATGTCTGATATTGGCAACCGGCGGCTGCTGTGCGGGGCGCCGGTCACTGCGCTGCGGCCAGCCATGCTGCGCTCCCAGTCACAGGCGGTTGCCGTAGCAGCGACCAGACCGCACACACGCTCACCACGCACTCCCCGGCCTGATATCCCGTTGACATACATGGCTGCTTACGGCCGGCCGCGCCGCCGCAGGTGGCAGGCGCAGCGGGTGGCGCTGGCGCAGCGCGCGGACCGTGACGCGGCCGCGGCGGCGGCGCGCGCGCGCGCATGCCGCTCAGGGCCTGCCGCTGCCCGGGACCCCCGTCTGGGCCCTGCGACAGGGCAGCCCGGCGTGGTGCCTGCGCGGGCGCCCGGCACGGAACCAGTCGCGGCGCGCCTGGCGCGCAGGGCCCCGGCCAGGGCCGCGCGCGCGCGCGCGCTGCCGCCGCGCGCGGCCGGCGCTGGGCGCGGCGCGGCGCCCAGGCGCCCAGTCGGCACAGGGCCTGGCGACCCGGACGTGGCCGTGCTGCGCCCGGCCGGCCTGGCGGCGCTGCGGAGGATGATCGCGGCGGCGGCCGTCGCCGTGCCCCGCGCCCTGCCGCTCCCTGACGCGGCGCCACACCCTGCTGAGCAGACCGCGGCGGCGGCTGAGCACGACCTGGCTGTGGGCGGCGCCGGCACGCAGCAGGGGCCCGGCCCGCCGCGCGCATTGGAGGCCGCGCAGGCGCGCAGCCTGCCTCGCGCCGAGCACGGCCGGCCCGTGCGCTCGGACGCTGCGCAGTTGGCCGGGTGCGGAGACGTGCGGGAGTCCGAGGCGGCGGCGCCGCGCGCGCAGCTGCCGGCGGGGCCGCCGCCGCCGGCCGCCGCGGCTGGGCGGGAGAATATGAGCCCAAACATGCGAACTGCTGCGCGGCCATGCGCGACAACGGCGCCCAGTGGTTGGACCATCCCGGTTAGGCGGGGACGCGCCGCCGCGCCCGCGCCTCTCGTCAGACCCGCGCAGGGCAAGGGCGCTCCGGGCAGGGCGAGGCCGTCGGCTGCGCCCAGCCGGCTGCGAGCGCCGGTGCCGGCGGCCACTACGGTGCTGGTGACTGTGACACAGTCGACGCCGGCTTGCGACGGGGCGCTGGCTGGCGCGGAGCCTGGCGAGCTGCCGCTGGCACGCCCTCAGGCTCCAGCCGCGCGCAGCGCCGACGGCGCGCCTCAGGCAGCGCGCTCCGGACGCAGCGCAAACTTTGACCAGGGCGCCTCGGCAGACCATGCAGACCCCGCACGCCCGGGACCCGCCCCCGAGCCCGCATGGCTGCTGGGCGCGGCGCGGCACACGTGGTCGGCCGGCGTGCCCGGCGGCGTGCGCGACGCAGTCGGCGCCTCCCCGCTCTGGGGCGGCCTGTGGCGGGGGCCAGACCTGGACGCGCGCGCGCCCGCGTGCATGCCGCCGCCCCTGTTCGGGCCTGCACCAGCGCCTGTGGCCTGCGCGGCGCGGCAGCCGGGCGCTGCGGCCGCGCCGCCCGCGCGCCCGGCGCCCGAGCAGGTGCGAACCTCGGCGCCTGCGGCTGTCCAGGCCGCTCTGCCGGCGGGCGCGGCCGGCGCTGGTTCGCCCGCCGGCCAGGCGCGGCGCGGCACGGAGGACCCGCCAGAGCCTGCGTGCGCGGCGGGGCCGCCCGGCGGCAGCGCGCCCGCCCTGTCCCCGCGGCGCGCTGGCTCAGCGCAGGCTGGCCAGGAGCGTCCGAGCCTCGATGCGGCCCCTGGAGGGGCTGCCATGGCCGGGGGCAGCGCGGCAGGGGCGCACGATCCCATCACCACACCCCTGGCTCCGCGCGCGGGTCGTCACGGGTTAGACACGGCGCGCGGCAGCAGTGCAGGCGCGGCCGCGGACGGCGGCCGGTGCGCCGCTGCGCGCAGTGCCAGCGGCGGCGCGCATCCGGGCCCGGCCGCCACGCAGGCGCCCAGCGCCGCGGCCGGCGCGGCGGAGAGGTGCGGCGGCCTGACGCGGACGGCGGCGGCGCTGGCGGCGGCGCTGACCGCGCTGGAGCGCGAGGCGTCCTGCGAAGCCCTGCTAGGGCCCTGCGCGGAGCCCGCCGCCGGCGCGCGCAGCTCCGCGCCCGGCAGCCCGAGCGCGAGCGCGCGCGCGTCTGCCGGCAGCCCCGGCAGGACTTTGCGGGCGCGCGCAGCCGGTCTGGCGAGCGGCGCGGGGTCGCCGGCAGAGGGTTTAGGGTCTGGCGGCGGGTCATACGCGAGCCTGGCGTGCCTGGAGGCGGCTGTGGCCGAGCTGGCGGCGGGCGGCGGCGCCTCCCACGTCAAGCGGCTGCTCGCCCGCCTGGACCCAGCCGCCGCTGCGTCTGATCAGGCGCTCGCTGGCGGCGGGGACGAGGCCGGGCAGGCCCCGCCGCACGCCGGCGCGGCGCGCGGCGCCGCCGTTGCGGGGCCGGGGCCGCCGAGCGGCGACCTATGGGATGCGTTGTGCCCCGCGCGCCCGAGCGCGCGGGCGGCCGCGCCGCCGGCCGGCTGGGGCGAGCAGGCGCTAGGGAGCCCCGGGCGGGACCGCGACCGGGCCGCCGCGCTGGACGCGCTGGCGGACGAGTTGGAGGCGCTGTCGGCAGCCGCTGCGGGGGGCCCTAAAGAAGGGCCCTTTGCAGACCCCGCCGTGAGCGACTGCTCGGACCTGGACGAGCTGGAGGCGCTGGCGGCGGCCGCGGCGGGGAACCCTGAAGGAGGGTTTAGCGCGGAGCCCCGCATGGGCAACTGCTCGGACCTGGAGGAGCTGGAGGCGCTGGCGGCCGCCGCGCTCGAGGCGTGCGACGGGAACCCGGCAGGCACGGAGTCCGCTGCGGGCGACTGGACGGACCTGGAGCTCGACGCGCTCGCGCTGAGCGCGCTGGGCCTGGAGATGGAGGCCCCGGAGGACAGCGCGAGGACCCCTGTGGAAGGCGCTCCCTGGGAGGACGCTGGTGCGCTGCATGCCATCGCCTCGCTGTGGGACGTGTGCCTGGACAGGTGATGCCATGCCACTGCCAAGGTGGTGTGCACCTTGTGTGGTGGTGACCAGAGCTGCAGGTGCGCATCGGTTTGCCTCCTGCCTCCTGCCGCTCCTGCGAGCCCATGCAGCAGGTGTGCCTGCCTACAGGCTTCGCCGTTAGGCCAAACAGCCCCCACCTTGCCGCGCAGGCGATGCCCTGCTGTACGAGGGTTCCTGGGCGTTGGGCTCCAGCAGCAGCCCGTCGGCGCCTGGCCAACCCCTCAGGCCCGGCGGCGCGCCAGGGCCTGCGCCGAACTGGCAGGCAGGCGGGTCGCCCGATGAGCGCGGGGGGCGCCCCTCCCCGCTCGGTACCCTGCGCCCTGACCCTAGCGTGGGCACCAGCGCGCTGGCGGCGGAGGGCGCCGCGTTCGGGTCCGCGCTCACCACCACGAGCGCCTCTGCGCTGAGAGACGGCCAACTGGACCTTGATGGGACTGATCTACTGCCTATGGACCTTGATGGGACAGATCTGTGCGGAACCAGCACGCTGACGACGATGAGCGTGTGTAGCTTGCTGGAGGCTGCTTAGGCTGAGAGACCGGCACGTGCAGGGGGTACTGGCGCTGCCTTTACAGGCGTCTCAGGAGCATGCCTTGTTGTAACCACCTGGCTGGCATTTTTTGGTGTGGATCACACACGCATAAAGCGCACACATGGTCGCACATCACGCGGTGATGCGCGTAGTCCTCCGTGTGCGCTCTGTCGCGAAAGTGTGCCGCTCTGCTTGTAATGGCAACATACAAACCCTGGTGTAACTCACTTAACAAGAAAATCCTAGCCAAACCGTGCGCTCTCTCCTCATACTCAGTCGCCCTGACACAGGATGGTGAACGATGTAGTCGAAGACGCCTGGCGCGCTCTGCAGCAGCCCCGCCCGTGCTGCACACACAGCAGACTGGTGTCTGGCTGCGTTGCAGCTATCTGCAAAGCCTGCGTCTGGCGCAACAGCACCGTGCTGGCTGGATGAATCCCAGCGCCTGCAGTCAGGCCAGCGTGGGATACAGCCGTCAAATCCGAGCGCCCGCGCATACGAAAGCCGCGCTGTACGATCTATGGCGCAGCTGTTACAGGACTTGTCAGCGCACAGCAAGCTCACAAGGCAACGGGCCCTGGAGCACCTGCAGGTGAGTCAGGTGACAGGCACGTGACAGGCAGGTTGCAGCAAGCTGCCATCAGGTGCAGACTCAAGCACGTTAAGCGCGTCACAACCTGGTGCAGGGACTACTGCAGGAGAGCACCGTGGGACCGCTTGCGTGCGACCACGTCGAGTTCGGGAAGGCTTTGGTGCTGCGCCTTGACGACGCCAGCGAGCGGTGCCGCGAGCTGACAGTACAGTGCCTGCTCGCGCTCGACCAGGTCAGCCAAGCTGGCCCGCACCAATGGTGCTCGTCTATTTACAACGCAAGCAAGCAGACTCCTCAGCAATGCATGCGCTCAGCGCTCAGGACGCGCCGGAGCTGGTGGAAGAGCTGCTGCCCTACCTGGCGCCCGTGCTTGAGGAACGGCTGCTGCCTGGCGGCGGGACGCAGGTTGGTTACTTTTGCTTAACTTGCACGCAACCTGAGGGTGGCAGCGTGCCAGCCTGCGCCCGACGCGCTGCCGCCAGCAGGCGGCGCGCGAGTCGTCGGAGGAGGTACGCCTGCTGCTGCTGCGCCTGCTGGCCGCGCTCCTTGTCAGCTGCCACCAGGTGCGAGCCCAGCCCGCCCTCGCTCGTGTCAGCAGACGGCGGCACGTTGTCATCAACGTCTGAGGCGTCTGCATGCACGCTCAGCGCACAGCATGCGAGCACGAGCGCGGGGCAGGGCCACGCGCTCGCGACGTTCGGCGGCCTGGCCGCGGCGCTGCTGGGCGCGGCCTGCGCGGACGCCGCGCCGGCCGTGGCGCGCGCCGCCTGCAGTGCGGCCGCGGCCTGGGCCGCAGCGGCCGGCGCGCGCCTGCGGCCCGTCAGCCCGGGCCTGGCGGCGGCCGTGCTGCCGCTCGCCACGCACCCGCACTGGCAGGTGCCGCATTGACATCGCCCGCCAGCGTGGACGCTGTGTGATACACATATAATATAGTTGCAGTGGACAGCCTGTGCGCCCTTTTTGTAACTTGAACATTGAAACCACACTACAGGCGATGCATGTAGACTGTGACACGGCCAGCACAGCAGAGTAAAACTGCTGCATCGAGGGCATGGGCATACTTTTGCAGCTGAGAGCGTGCAGCGGAGCGTGGTGCGGCACAGCGCCCAACGGCGCGCGGCCGGCCGCGCGCAGGTGCGTGTGGCGGCGGTGCGTGCCGTGCGCGCCCTGGTGCCGTGCGGCGCGGCCGACGCGGCGCTGGCGCTCACGGGGTTTGAGGACCCGCACTATGTGCCCGTGCGCGCATTCTACGGGCCCTGTACGCGCGCCAACTTCTGCGCGCGCCTGGCCGTGGACGCCAGCCCGCAGGCGCGCCCGGACAAGGCTCCTGGCTGCGGGCTCCTGCGGGGTGCGATCGCTCGCGCAAACCAGGCGCAGGAGCCAGCTCACGCCATAGTGTTGGCTAACCCTATCTTGTTGCCACTCACAAAGCACATCCAACAAGTGTACAGAAGTGTCAATAAGGGGAAGCGCAGACGCTCATGGAACGGGATTTGCAGAGGGAGCGCCTGCGGGAGCCCGCCAGGCAGTGCCTGCAGCCCTTGGATGACGGCCCCTGTGTGCATGCACCAGATGCGCGCAGGCGGGAAGCGCAGCGCGCGCGCGCGCAGGTGCGGCGCGCGTTCCTGGACATGCTGGCGGCCTGGCTGCTGGAGCTGCCCGAGCGCGCGGAGCACCGGCCGCGCCTGCTGCCCTACCTGCTCGCCGCGCTGGCGGACCCCGCGCCCGCGCTGGCGGCCGCCGCGGCCGCGGCGCTGCAGGCGCTGGGCGCGCAGTACGAGCGCGAGCACGCGTCCGAGCTCAAGGCGCGGCCCGGGCCTGGAAAGAAAAACTGTGCGCCTATAGGGCTCCGTGGGATGCGTTTTATGCTGCCCTGTGCTTGCCTACACCAGGTCGTGCCGAGCTTGGCACATGCCGCAGCTGCGGCGCTGCAAGCACTGGGCATGTGATATGAGCGAGCTTCGTTGCAGCTCAAAGCGCATGGGCTGCAACGAACCCTGTGTCACGCACCCTGTCTCCAAAAAAACAGGGGTGCCTCTTGGCTGTGCGCGGCGCTGACCATCGTCCTAGCATCGCAAGCGCATGCCGCATGGCCGCCAGTCACGCGCAGCGCCCTGCAGGACGTCCTGGAGTACCTGCCGCCGTCGGCGCACGCGCTCGGCTGGCAGCACGAGGGCGTCGCTGCGCGCTGGTACGCGCCCGGCCAAGGTGCGCCGCGCGCCGCAACCCCTACAGCTTGGCAAGACTGCACCGGCATGCATTCGATGATGTCGTAACAGGCGCAAAGAGCTGCATGACTGGTGCGGTGAAGGAGGGCGTCCGACAAGCTGAAGTGCCCACTCTTAGGGTACGTAACCCTATGGCACACGCCCAGGCGGAGCGGATGAGTCGGCAGCGGCGGATGCACCCGGCGCTGGCCTGCGCATGCTGCCGCCCTTCTCTGCGCGGCCCGGCGTTGGCATGCGGCTGCTCGTGCAGGCAAGCTCACCAGCCGGCGCTGGCGCACGCCGCTGAGCGCACTTGCCAACGAAAAGCGGAACATCGCATCGAGCTTGCCTTTTTTCGATGAGCGTCAGAGAGTCGCTTGAATCTTGCCTGCGCTTGCCCTGTCCGCCCAACAGACCTTGCTGCATGCACAGTGCTGCTATTGTGCAAGCGTGCAAATGCCAAACAAACATGCTCAGAAGCGATCCTCGAAGCATGCATAGGGTGGCAATATGCCATATGCATGCCCTTCGCAACCCGACCAGGGTAAAGATGCCAAGTAGCAATAGCCTGCCTGTCAAGCTGGGCCACTTGCCGTCACTGCATGAACCGCGCAGGCCGAGCTCGCTTCGCTCATCGCGGCGACGGTCGCCGAGATGGCCGGCGCGGACGCCGATAACCGCGCGCGCGCGGCGGCGCTGCTGCGCGCGGCGCTCGTGTGTGCCGAGGAGGCCGCCGCGCGGCACCTGCCCGCCCTGGTGCCCGCGCTCTGCCGGGTGCGCGCGCTGCCGGGGCGCGGTCCACCGCGGGGGTATGCATGCTGTCGGCGAGGCTGTCCGCGCATGAACTTCTTATCCAGCTGTTACTCCGCTCTCACGGACAGCCAATGGGAGACTTATTTCTGAGGACTGTTGGGACCTGTTGGAGACATGCGTCACATGTACACACTGGCGTTAGACAAGACAATCACAGAGGGAAGACATGTGCGCCTTGAAGAGCCTGTGACGCCGCCGCTGTAATGTGCATAAATATGTCCTGCCCATGCAAAAGGCCTTCTCCATGTTTGAGGTTGTGCTGGGCGCCAGGCGATGGCTGATAGCCAGCTGGGCCCAGCAGTCGGCGACTGCTGCCTGCTGCTCGGCGCATTTGTGGCGCCGGGCGCCTACCTGCCGCTCGCCATGGCCGCGCTCGCGGGGCCGCCCGTCGGCAGCCGCGCGAGCGCGGGCGCCCTGGCAGCGCTGGCGGCGCTGCTGGAGGGCGCAGGCGCGCGCCCTGCCCGAAGGGCGGCACGCTTTCTTGCGAGGGTGTAGTCTCCACGTGGTATCCATGCGTATGCACAGCTGAACCGTCCGTGTGGGGGACTCCACAGGTGTGAGGGGCGCTGCCTCGGAGCAGGACCGCGCTGCGGTGGCGGCTGGGCTCGTGCCGATACAGGCCAGTGGTGCGGCCCGCAGCCTTGCCTGTGCCACTGCGGGGTCAGCACCCGGGCTGCCGCCGCTAGCAGGCAATATTCAAACAACGGCGTGCGATGGGCATGCAGGCTCGCCAGAGGTTCGACAGCTGGGCGCGCAGGTCGGCCGCGCCCTGGCGGAGCTGGCACCGCCTGCCAGCAGCGCCCAGGCGCCATGAACCCCTTCCTGTCGCCCCGCTCCAGCCTTCCCGCAGGTTTCTGGCACCTGCTCACTGTTGGGGAGCCCTGCCGCCACGCTGCATGTGCGCCATGTCGTCAGGGGCACCAGCAGGCATATAGGGATCAGCATCGAAAGGCATGAGCTCGTCCGCTGCATGACATAGGGCTGGCATGCCCGCGCCTGGAAAGGAGCAGGAGCTGTGGTGGTGTGAAATGTTTTCATGGGGTTCAGGCGCCATGCATATAGATATTTGCGGCTGGCATGCATAAGGATTGCTTGGCAGTGCCTGGCCATGCTGGTGCCACGCTCTCCAGGGAGTGTGCACGCGTACCAGAGGGATGGACTGCACACGATGCTGCATGATGCTGCATGCATCATGATGCAGTCTTTGACATGATTTTGTCAACATGTTTATGTTCAAGACTGCATGTCTGATAGATCTATCGTGCAGCACACCCTTTCAGGTCATACAGCAGAATGCTGCACGGTGCGTCAGCGATGCCCCTATGCTCTTCAACACTACCTGACATTGGTTTCTGTATCGATTCTTGGGGACGTGATGAAGCTTTTGGTCTCAAGCTTGTTCAACTTTCAATGCACACTTTCTAAAAGAAAGTTAGGGCAGGCATCACGAAAGCTGACCGTTGGCGCAATGCATGCACAAGCAATTACAAAAAAGCCTTGTACAGCACTGCGGCAGATGGCAGCAATGCAGCGACCGCCCTACGCAGGAGCTGTTGGCGGACCCCCTGCAGCGTCTACTTTGGTTGAGCCCGACGCAGCTGCGCTGGATGCTGGCAGGCCTGGAACGCCTCAAAGCCAGCAGCAGCAAGCACAGGTTGCACAGCCGCCAGCACCGCCGCCGCCAGCTGATCCCCGGGCGTTGGCACTCGGCATGCTCATCGCGCAAAGCGTCTCTGCTGCGGCAGGATCCGATGCGCTGCGCGCCACGGCTGAGGAGCATGGCGAGGGTGATGCTGAGACGTGCGCAGCTGTGTCCAGGACGCTTGGCTGCAGGAGACTGTCGGCCCCAGCCTGTGTTCCAGTTCTGCAGAAACATACTTGGACACTGCAAGATGTAAAGCTGTTAGAGCTACCTGACTGAGAGCTAGCTCACACAGTGAGGCTGATTGTCCAGCCTGAGGCTTTCCCTGGTCCCCACTCCTGAACATCTGGCCTGACACCTGCGCTTGTGTGGCACAGCTGGGCAATGGCGGCCGTCGCCTGGCTCACCCAGCAAGCCGATGCGGAGCAGGAGCGCGCGGACCTGGCAGCCGCAATGCGTGTGTCGCTGGAGGAGGCCGACGCCGCGCGAGCCGCGGCACCGCCGCTGAGCGAGTGGACTGACGAGCAGCTGCTGGAGCGCTTTGCCTGCTCGGCGCTGTTGCCGCAGGTGGGGCCTGGCGCCTGGTGTGGCAGGCTGGCAGTGCTTTGACACCGCTCCACTCACCTTGCCTGCGCCCGGCAACGAGCTTCTAGTACACTACTGTCAGGCAGAGTCCTGCATACCGCTCGATCCCTCAGACCAGCGCTGCTATCTAAAGTGGTGCTCACTGCCTGTCGGATGCTGGAGTAAGCTTTGTCAACAGCACTGCTGCTGAGGCCTCTTGTGTCCTGCTGCACGGCACGCAGGACACGGTGGTGTGCTTGTGCAGTGGCAGGCAGGCTAAGACTGAGCACACCTACTTCAAGTTCTCCATGCATGTTTGGCTCCTGGTTAGTATGTCAAGCTGGGGAAGCATGTCAGCTACCTTGTGAGGGCATGATGAAGGTTTGCAGTTGGACCATGGCGCGACCAGTAACCAGACTGGCATACTAGCACCCTGCTGCTCCTAGTACCCTGCTACCGTGCAAACAGCACTTTCCTTCAGCGCATGGGCACAGCGCTGACCATGCAGACATGGAGTTGCGCTCTGACCTTTGGCTTGGTGCGGCGGCGCAGCTGCAGCGCCTGGCGTGCGGCGGCGAGCTGCTGACGGAGCCGCTCCGCGGACCGGTCATCCTCGCGCTGGAGCTGGAGCGCAAGTGCCGCAAGTGGTGCGCCACTGATACTGAATTCTAATTTCTGCTGCCGAAGCAGCGGGGTTCCGGATGGCTACTCCGCCTTGATGCACAGCGCATGCCTGACGTCATGCATGGCTTGCATGCAGGTTCCCCACTGCAGGCACGCGCGCCTTCTTCGAGGCGCTGGGCGCCGAGTGCGCGGCCGCTGCCGGCCCAGGCGCGTCGCAGCGCGCTGGTGCCGGCCCGAGCCCCACCGCCAACGGGGCTGCGGCGCCCGCGGTGCCGGCCGCCGCCGCTGCAGCGCCTGCAAGCAGAGCTTCGGCGGGAGAGGGGAGAGGCGCCGCGGCAAGCGATGCCGCTGGGTCAGATAAAGCCGCAGGCAGGGAAGCTGGCGGTGCCGTGGCGGGGTGCTCAGGCGCCGCGGCAGGCGATGCTGCGGGGTCAGCTGGAGCAGCACCCGCGGGCGCCGCCGCCGCTGGGGGAGGGTCCTCGGCGGCAGCGCCAGCGACGGCGGACGGGGAGGACACACAGCCTGCGGCGGTGACCCCGCGCAGGGGCGCCAAGCGCGGCCGGCAGAGCGCAGGCGTGCACTTGCGATCTTTGAAAACCATGCGTGATCACATTGTAATCAACATGTGGTTGGCGCCCTGGGGGTTAATGTGCACATCCGTCATATGTGTGAGCCCAGCCACAACATTCTTCCCGTATATAGCCACCAGGAGCCCGGCTAGCTGTGGTGCCGCTGTCCTGCACAAGGTGTGGACTGGTGCGTATGTTACTAAAACAGCGTGACACGGAACTGTGATTGGCGCAGATGCCCGCAAGGCGACGCCGCGCAAGTCGGCGCGCGTGGCCGACCGGGCCGCTGCGAGCCACGGCTCCAGCGAGCCGGCTTCGGAGGTCAACGCTCTCGGTGGCCAGGATGCTGCAGCGGAAGGCAATCCGGGAACAGGGCCTGCACACCAGCTATGCTCGCAGCTGCCAGAGCGCGTCAGCGAGTGTGCACCGGCAAGCTCCGAGCAGGGCCCGCATGCGCCACCTGGGCAAGCAACTGCCTCTGCTGCCGGCAACAGTGAAGGCTGTGCAGAAGCGGGGAGAGCTGAAGGAGGCAGCGGGCATGCTGGTAGTGAGGCAGCGCGTGCGGAGGCTGCAGCTGCAGCGGGATTTAGCACTGATGCGCAAAGGGGAGGGACGTGCGGGGCGGCTGGCGGCCCTGCGGCGGCGGCCGCGGTGGTGGCCGCGCTGCTCGCTGCCAAGGTGCGCTTGGACCACCAGCGTGACACTATATCCGTGCATGTTCTGTCCTAGCAGGCACCAAGTCAGGTGACAGGCTCACATGCTACAGCTACTCACACCACGCATTATCAGGCAGCACAGAACGATGCTTCCGTTGTCTGTGAATGATGCTGCAGTCATCTGCACTGCCACTGGTCTTGCGCGCTCTCGAGAGACGCGAGTGACTCAGCGCGGGGTTCAACCCAGGTGCGACACGTCGAGGCGGAGGCGTTCGCGATGCCGGCGGTGGGCGGGCAGGTGCCGCCACTGTTCGCGGCGCTGGAGCCGCCCGCGGGGGCCGCAGACGACTCGGACGAGGTCGTGCTGGTGGCGGAGTTGCCTGCATGCGCTGGGCAGGCGCGCGAGCCGGCGGCCGAGCTGTGCTGAGGTCACCGGGCCTGTAGATGTTTGTTCCTGGCCGGCGCTGGTGTGCATGTCCTTTGCGCTTGAGGGTCAGCGGTTGTGTGCATGATCATTCTGCGTGTCCCTCCCGCCTTAAAGAGTGTGAATGCTGTCCTGTCTGAGCAAGTCTGCTCTCTGCCGTCGCTGTATATGCGTGTCCGCATAAATCTTCATATGCGATGTAGGACACCCATCTGTAGGCGCGTAAAGCTGTCATGACAACATTACACATCCTGTCTGCTGCAGTGGTGCGGCACAAGGCCTGATACTTTGAAACGATGCGGACTCCGCTGGCAAACTCAATGCCCCATGTTTACATGCAGCGCTATGTTGCACATTGTCATGTGCTATCTCGTCCCTCGGCGTTTGTGCGTGAACAAGGAACCACGATAGGCTCACCACTGCCTGCTCGAGCTGCCAGCCTAGGCGCGCACAATGGGACGCACAAACAGTCCGTGGCGCGGCTTAATGGAGAAGGGGCTCCACAGCTCCAAAGGCACCTGGCCAGGGAGCAGCTCGAATGTGAATCTGCGCGAGCCCACCATGCACGTGTGTCATTGCCTGACGGCTCCTGGCATCCACTCAGAAGCGTGCGCTTCGAACGCCTGAGTGTCAGCACACCATGCAGGTCGCATGCAGAATTGTGCCGTCCAGCGTGGCCCAGGTTGCATGCAGATACCCCAATGGATGTACAAATTATGTAACAACAGCTGCTTGTTAGCCGCCGGCATCTCACCCCTTCCATGTCGCCTCTACAAGCTACAAGGAGCAGCCATGTGCACGGATGGAGGGCTGCATGCTGCAAGGCTTCTAACATGAGAAGGTTGCTTGCCGACATGTTCTGGTGCTGCGCTGCCAAAACGTGTGTGAACATGCTGAGCGCGTGTCGTGCGGGTTGCGCACCGCTGGTAGAGGCGCAGCAGGACGATGCGGCCCTCCTCGGCGGCAAAGCGCCGGCCGATGCATGTGCGCGCGCCGTCGCCCCACGGGTTGAATGCGCGGCGCTGCGCGTCGGTCACCTCCGCCGCGTGGCCCGCCAGCCAGCGCTCGGGCACGAACTCGGCCGCGCGTGGCCAGATCGCGGGGTCGCGGTGGATGGCGCAGATCACCGTCTGCGTGCTTGCAGGATGCTCAGCACGCCTTGCTGAGGAAATGGATACCCGCATGACTTCACAGATGCTGCAAGGCCATCACAAAACTCTGGTCGATGCGGCCTTAAATCAGGTTATTTCGGCGTATGCCATGGACGTCTGCCACTTGCATATGAGGTGAGAAGCCCGCCCTGTGTCTTGTGACATGGCGCTGCTCCGTGCCTGCAGCGCAGTGCCCTTGGGGATGAGGTGGCCGCCAATGCGCTGGTCGGCGGCCGCCTCGCGCAGGATGCTCACGCCCGGGCCGTACAGCCGCAGCGACTCAGTCCAGCACGCATCCAGGAACGGCAGCGCCGCCAGGTCCGCGAGCTTCGGCGCGCGCGCGCGGCCGAACGCATCCACCTCCTGCCGGCCGGCCGTGGCGGCGCTGGAGCGCTTGCGCCGACCTCGGGCCGCACGTGGCGAAGTGTGCATGGAGGAGGTGCGACTGCTGTGCGTAACACGCCTACCATGCAACACAGGATGCAATAGGGACTATCATGCTTGATAGAAACGTGGCAATCGGCATGGCAGCTGCCTCCAACCCCATACCCAATCAATTCTCCCGCGGATATTTGCCAGGTCAGAAGTTGCGGCAAAAGTGACAGCAGCGACTGCTGTGTGCATGTCATTGCACAGACGCTCATGTCCAGGCCCCCCTGCACCATTGGACGGTCCCATCATTTAGGTGCATCACTGGTGGGCCGGCGCGCCCGCAACAGCACAGCCTGCGCCGCCGGGTGCGCGGCCAGGCAGTGCACGCAGAAGGACATGGCCGCCGCCGTGGACTCCGGCGTGCCCACCAGGAAGCTCATCGCCTGCAGCCGGTACCCCATTCGGCGAATGGCATTCGCAGCCTCACGGCATGCTATGATGCACCCTCCCGGCCATTGCTTCTCATACTGGCACGCCTTCAAGTAGCATGCGGGATGGAGCTACACTGCCTGCAGCTCGTCGTGGTGTGTATGCACAGCTGCGCTGCTGCAGTCCAGCGAAGGGCCAATGCCGCAGCGATATGTCGCAGCGCTGGGCGCCAAAGCACGCTGATGGCGTCGCCGTCTGCGCAGCTGCTCATAGCGCCCGCTGGGCGGACCTGCTGCAGCACCTCGTCGTCGGACAGCGCTGCACCGCCGCGCACGCCCTCGTGGTGCCGCGACGCCAGTGAGCAAGAATTAGCGCAGGGGGAAACATGTTTTTGTAGCTGTCTCTGCACCTGTAGGAGTATGCGTGTCTTGAAGTCGGCTGACGCTGGCTGCACCTCTGCTGACAGGTATCCTGCAAGGAGCCGTACGAGTGGAAGGACCCCACGGAGGACGAGTGGGAGTTCAGCCCCATGGCGCGCGCCTCCAACGGCGCCAAGCCCTTCCACGTGCGCGCACGGCTTGCTTCTCCCTTCTCACCTGTCTGGCAAGACCCTGCGACTTGCGCCGATGGTGCACTCATGCAAAGCTTTCTGTGGGCTTGTGTCTGGTTCTGCCGTATGTGCTGTATTTACCACAGACAAGATGTAGCACCAGGCATTCCGGCAAGCGCTTGGCAGGGTCGGCCACAGCGGGCCTGCGCGCACATGAGCCCTGCGAGCGTGCCTGCAGGTGGTCGCGTACGACTACGGCATCAAGCACAACATCCTGCGGCGCCTGGCAGCCTTCGGCTGCCGCCTGACCGTCGTGCCAGCGGACTACCCCGCGCAGAAGGTCCTGGAGATGAACCCCGACGGCATCTTCCTGTCGAACGGGCCGGTGCGCGCCGCTTTGGCTGTGGGCGCTGCCAGGCAGGCAGTGCAAATTGCCAGCTTGGCCTGGCTGCTGTCACATGACGATGATGGGGGACGCTCTGCCGAGCGTGGCGGGCAGAGTGCCTCGCGGGACAGCCCACGGCGGGCAGGACATACGGCGCCGTCCAGCCAAGCCGCACTTGCAGCATCAAAGGAGAGTGCGGATGAACAAGGCCTGGCAGTGACACGAAGAAGGCTGGAGAGCAGGGCAATCAATCGAGCGTGCTCACGCTGGGGCCCCGCTGCCTGCAGGGCGACCCGAGCGCGGTGCCGTACGCGGTGAAGAATGTGCAGGAGGTGCTGGGCCAGAAGCCCGTGTTTGGCATCTGCATGGGCCACCAGATCCTGGGCCAGGCCGTGGGCGGCGCCACCTTCAAGCTCAAGTTCGGGCACCACGGGGGCAACCACCCCATCCGCTTCAACGACACCGGTGCGCGCCGCTGCCCCGCCCGCCCGCGCTTCACGCAGCACCCACGCATGGGGTGAGCTGCAATGCAACCTGCTGGCGCTCTCCGTGAGCTTACATGCATTGGTCGTGGAGAAGCAGCACATGCGGGTGGGCTGAGCGGTAGGTAGCATGTGATACGCTTGCATGTCAGCATGCTGTGGCGAGTTTGGTCATTCGCAGTCGCAGAGGCCTTGCATCAGAGCGTTGTGAGCATGCTGTAGTATGCGTCGAAGCGGACAGAATGCATTCAAGCTGTCTGCAAGCAGTGTGCACGTTGCTTGGAGCAAGGGTACTTGTGGCAAGATGCATCAATCTTGCCACAGCATGCATCAATGCTGAAGGTACAGGGTCATTGTCACGGCGACAGCAGTTTGGCGACAGCAGTTTGCCGGCACCCGCGCAGGGCGCATCGAGATCAGCGCGCAGAACCACAACTTTGCAGTGGACCCGAAGACGCTGCCCGCGGACATCGAGGTCTCGCACATCAACCTCAATGACGGCACGTGCGCCGGCATGCTCGCGCGGCCGCTCAAGGCCATGGGCATCCAGTACCACCCGGAGGCGTCACCCGGCCCGCACGATTCCGACGTGTGCTTTGAGCAATTCATCGAGATGATGAAAGCGGAGCGCGGCGTGGCGGTTGCGGGCGCGGCCTGAGGGCCTCAGCTGGTCTGTTGCCCGTGCGCCTTCTGTGCGGGTCTTGCCATGCGGCGGCTGTGCAGGTCTTGCCGAAGTGCTGCGTAGAGGTCTAGCTATGAGTCAGGTGCACGTGGTTGACCGCAGAGGTGTCTGGGAAGGGATTATGCTGGGGAGTATAAAATAGAAATTGCTATGTCCTTGCCTTCAGACGTCACCGGGCACTGGTTGTCCGTCACCCCAGTTCGCTTTGATTATAGTGATTTTCCATAGAGGCGGGCCACTTGACGCAGGGAGTCGGCAGGTGCCTGGGGGCAAATGTGCTGGCTGGACGATGGGGCAACCTGCGCTTTGCAGACGTATCTGCATCAGGAACTACCTTGCAGACTGTAAAGCACGTGTGGACCGGGTCGCATATATTGGTACACGTGAGTTGTCTTCTGGGGCATAGCCAGACGACGACTGCAATTGCGTTATGGACTGCGGGAGAGAGGAGGGGACTTTAGGGTATCAGTGAGGCAGGGACAGGTTCTGCAGAGTGGTGACGCTGTGTTGGACACCCTGCGTGTTGCACATCCTGCAGGCGGAGAGTGTAGTGCATGAGAGGCAAGGGATGGGTCTTGAGCACTGCTTGGCGTGCAACATCTCTGCTCATGTTCATATGCGAACGTAACATGCTGTGGTGGAGGGCAATGCAGGCTCAGTGAGTGAAAGCGCTTTGCGCACAGGGCATGTAATGGTATCTGCTGCTGGAGTGGCCGCTCACAGCCAGTTTGAGTTTGCCAGAGCTGGCATATGTCGGCAATTGTGAATGAGTGCAAAGCCTGGCAGGTGCAGTCATGTGCCGGTCCGCAAAATTGGACTGTTGTTTAAACATAGTAGACATCAGAACTGACATCTCTATACAATACGTACCCCAGTCCTGCATGTCCTACTCAGCGCACTGGCGTGTGCCGCAGCGCTTCTCAAGCATACCTGTACATCACTAATACTACATCTAATTGATGCGCAGGCGCGATGTGCCGCAATGAATGTCAATTTGCAGCAGATGCGCCCATGCAGCGCCTCTATGATTCACCTGAGACACCACCATAGCTGTGAGATGATGTGCCGGGGCACAGCATATGACCACGGAAGATCACGTCGCTCCACAGCCATTAAACCAAGCACTGTGCTTGTGTCAAAGCAACTTTGCATGTTTCAACTTCAAGTGCTGCACAGCCGGCTAAAGAGGGCACCTGCATGGCGGCATGCTGCTGCCGCCACCTCTCTCTCCTCATAATTGCTTAGGGGCTATCACCAGATGCAGCGTGCGGGCCTGCACGCAGCAAGAGCGTCGCTGAGCGGCAGGCCAGGGGTGTCACTGGACCTCGGACGGCATCTAACCACGCACAGCTCTAGTCCTTTGCAAAACGTACACACCTGGTTTTACACGCACGTATCTCGATTTTTTCATTCACATTCAATCCTAGCACGAATATCACCAAGGTGACAGCCTTGGACAATGACTATTCAAGCCATCCTCATGCTGAACGCGCTCAGACAACTGAGCAGGACACTACAGTTACGCAGAACCATGGGTCCAAGGTACTGCCTGTTAGCAAGTGGCCTTACCTGCTACAGGCTGGTGGCGCACTCACGCTTGACGAAGTCCCTCCTTGTTGCTCGCCCACAGCAACTCTGTCTGATGACTCTGCTGCACCAACCAGAAGTCAGGAGCACATCCTCACTGCATGGTAGTTGGCTTTTGGCGCTGAAACAAAAGCAGATATGCAAGGCGTAGGCACATATGCTTTTGACACCCACCTCTGCACCCCTTAGTCGCGCCGTTTGCTGCCTCTCGGAGGATGCGCCTGCGTAGAGTACGAGAGCCAGGCGGACACGGCGAGCAGAACAGACGGGACAATAACTGCAGCAATGAAGAACCAGCTTACTGGCAGGAATACAAGCGCGAATACAAGCACTGCCACTATCAGCGCGGTGAGGTTGCTATTCATCTAAGAGCTGCCTTCCCTGCTGCTCTGCCAAGCCATCACAGATGTCACATATATCTGGACACCTACACTGAAGGCTGTCAGGCGGGCCCGCAGGAGTGAGCGCCTCTCGTTCGACTCGGCACTGAGTTCACCAGATCAGGCACCCCTTGAGGGTCGCGGCCGCGGAGACGCAGGAGAGAAAAGCAAGTTTGTCAGAGTCGATGAGCAGGCATACCGATGCAAGGGCTCGTGCGCGATACGTGGGCTAGCTGGTAAGCAGTGCCAGCAGTGTGGAGAGAAAAACTTGAGTCAGACTGCTTGACAGGCGCCATGGTCTGCATACGGCCGGCTACGGTGGACGACCTGCTAGCTATGCAGCGGTGCAACCTCCTGTGTCTGCCGGAAAACTACCAGCTCAAGGTGTGTCTGGCCTAACTTGTTTCTCTGGTGGTGCCATGCGCTGGTCTTGACGAGTGCTGCAGAGAACTGAGGCTGACACGGGAGAGCTGGCACGCGCAGTACTACTTCTACCACACCTTATCTTGGCCGCAGCTGCTGCACGTCGCTGAGGACTATAACGGCAAGATTGTCGGCTATGTCCTGGCAAAGATGTGCGCCTGCACTGCTGGTGCTAGCGGACCTGCGCTGCGCCTGCCCAAACCAACTGCGGCCTGACCCACCCGTCAGGGAGGAGGACGCGGCTGAAGTGCACGGCCACATCACTTCGCTCGCCGTGGCGCGCACGCACCGCAAGCTGGGCTTGGCCACGCGCCTCATGATGGCAGCGCGTGCGGCGCCCCTCTGCATGCCTTTCCCGGCAGGCTTCACCAACGGGTGCTGAGCAGCTGACCGCCTGGCACCTGGCCGCAGACCAAGCCATGGCGGACGTGTTTGACGCCGAGTACGTGTCGCTGCACGTGCGCGTGACCAACAAGGGCGCCTTCCACCTGTACACGCAGACGCTGGGCTACGAGTGCGGGCCCCTCTTCATGCTCTCAGCAGGAGGCAAGCAGCCCGAGCACCGCTTGCTTGCTCGGGCGCGCACGCGAGCTCAGCTCGCACCCCCATGGTGCTTGCTGACGCGCTCAGCACGCCCTGCGCGCAGCATCAATGACAGGGAGGCAAAGTACTATGCGGACGGCGAGGACGCGTACGACATGCGGAAGAAGTTGAAACCCGCAAAGGCGAAGGCGGAGGATGGCAAGGCCCTGGCCCGCAAAGCCAAGGCGTGACGGGCAGCTGTTCTCAGCTGCACAGACGATTTTGGGTAGCGGGTCGCGCTGCTCTGCTGGGTGGTCGCGGTGTTGGGGCGCGCGCATAGCTCGAGGGTTTCCTTGGCTGCAGGCAGCGTGTCATCGTCAGGCGTAGCTTTGCAAAGGATGCGGCACAGATCGCATGCCTCGCAGGCATGTAGGCTGAAAGTACTGCGCCTGCACTCCTGTGTGTCTGCAGACTTGGTAGAGTAAGGCACCGAGCAATACGTCCGTGACTGTGCTGCAAGATATCTGCAGCGGTGGCGTGCTCTGTGACGATGCTGTTACAGGCGCTAGTTGCCCACATGCAAAAGCAGCTCTCATGCCCTACCGCAAAGCACAACACACAGGAAGGGTGGACAGACAGCGCATTACATCACCCAGGTGGCTCACCGCCGCCTGGTTCGGCTGGACCAGGAGGACCTGTGAGGGCCTGGGACGCCCCCGGGCCGAGGGCCTCCCGGAAGTCCACCCCTGTTAGCGGGCAGACATGCGGGTCGCCCTTGCGCAGGCACCGGTAGCAGACGAGCACGCCGTTGGGGAACACGGCGCTCATTTTGGTGCCGATGTGCATGTGGCACACCCGGCAAGCGCGCTCCTCCGTGACGACCACCCGCCGCGACATCAGCTGGCGCGCGCGCGAGCGCGCTCGATCACCCCAGGTCGGTCACAGTTGGCTGGTGGCTGGCTGACAGTCAGAAGTCGCCTGTCTCGAGCACCTGGCAGCGACCCCGGCAAAGCAGCAGCACCCAGCACACCGCCCCCGGTCATCAGCGAGCACCCTCCGGACGCGTTGCGCACGCACTGAGTTCCAAAGTCAGCACCCCCCACTGTCCCTGCCCCAGCTGGTCCCACGACGGTGAGCAACGCTGGCTGCAAGCGCGCAACAGGTGACAAGCACGGCAAAGTCGTGCAGGTGGCAAACGCGCGACGCCTCGCTCCTCTGTTGGGCTCAGTCTATGACCCGCGCACACCTCGGCACGCTCGGCGGCCGCGGACAGGTGACACGCGCGGTGCAGCGAGCGCGACAGCGCCCCCGCGCGGCGCCGGTGCAGCGCGGTGCGCATCATGGCCGCCAGCGTGTCGGCCGCCAGCGCGAGCGGCATCTCCGGGTCCAGCGCGTCCAGCACGCGCCGCGGGTCCAGGTGCGCGCCTGCGCTTCGGGGTTTGATCAGGTTTATTTTGGGCACCCACTGCTTGTACGGTGTGCCCTGAGTCTCTGGCATCCGAGGGCGCTCGCTGAGGCGCACGCGCCGCTGCCATGGCGGCCGTGAGTGCCTGCGCTTCCACTGCGCGCACCCGGCATGGGCGTGTGCACACGCCAGCGCGCACGTCAGCAGCGGGGCAGGGACGAGCGGAGCTTCCACCCCGCCCTCCTGCTGGGCGCCCGCGGGCGCGCCCCGGCCGCACCCTGCGCGGCGAGCAGGTGGCAGGCCTCCGCGTACAGCGGCGGCCGGCCATCGCCGGGCCGCAGCAGCGCGTCCAGCAGCGCCAGGTGGCCCTCGCCGCGCGCCCAGCGCGCGCAGTACGCCTCCGCCGCGCGCATGTCGCCCAGCACCAGTGCCAGCACGCGCAGCGCGGCGCCATGGTCGCCCAGCTGCGCAGCGCCCCCCCCGGGCGCCTCAAAACATCCTGAGATGTCATTCCGCTGGAGGTGTGACTCCGAAAGGACATGCATCCGGGACCCTGGGCCCGTCCAGCTGCCGCACCCCTGCCAGAGGCGCTCGTGCACGCCGCCGAGCATGCGCCTTCACACATGCTTGCACGCGCGCAGGTGGGGCGGCCGTCAGGCGACCGGGCGCGTGCCTTCTGGTGCAGCACGACCTGCTCGTCCCAGAGCTCCGTGTGCGCCACGGCGGCCAGCAGGCGGCCCAGGTCGTAGCGCGCCGGCTCGCGCGCCAGCAGCGCGCACAGGCGGCCGCGCAGCGCTCGCAGGTCGCCCACGGCCGCGCCGCCTGCGGCGTCACGCTCGCGCGCCGCGCGCGCGGCCCGCCAGGCCGGCACCCTGGCGCGCGCGCAGCGGGGCCGCTTCGTCAGCACCGCGCCCGCGCTCCCAGCTGGCCTGGGCGGGTTTGGTGGGCCTGGGGCGGGCCGCGCGAACACGTTCAACAGCAGGCACGCGCTCAGCTCGCTCCTCCTGGCCTGCTGCCCGATGCAGCACATGATGATCCGACCTCGCGTCCTGGGACTGCAACTCCCTGCAAGTGTGCATGCGAAGGGCTTGGCGTTTCAGCCGGCGTACCCGGGTTGTGGCGGCGGCATGAGCCGCAGCGCGGCCGCGACCAGCGCGAGCGCAAGCTCGGTGTGCAGCGCGGGGTCGGGGTCGCCGCGCTGCAGCACCAGGTGCTCCAGGTAGCCGCGCAGCAGCGCCTCGTTGTGCGCACGCAACAGCGCCAGCGCGGGCGCCGCCGGCAGCCGCTCGCGCGCCTGCCGTCACCAGCCCCCGCCAGGCTCAGGGTCTGCAGGCGTCCTTGCACACCAGGGTTTCCATGCGCTGAGGCAGGAGCAGGCGGCCTTGCACCCACAATGTTGCAGGCGCACAAGATGCCAGGGGCGGCACAGCACACACAAGCCATGCCATGAGCATGCCCGTCTGCCCGGGCAGCCACAAGCACACGGCATATCCAGGGACGGGAGCGCTGGGGCATCCATCACGCCCACCTCGTCTCTGCCCACTGGCAACCCTGTTCGGCCACGAGCTCATATGCTCAGGCCGCTTCAGGCGACACTGCCGCGCCCCACGGTGCAGCAGACCGCAGCACACATGGGCGCGCGCCGTGAGCACGGGCATGACGTGGTCGGGCGCGGCCGCGAGCAGCCAGCGCAGCGCGGAGAGCGCGAGCGCGTCCGGGACCGCCGCCTCGTCCGCCAGCAGCGCGGCGGCGTGCTCCACCGCGACGCCCGCCGCGCTGCAGCCCCGCGCGGCCGCCGCCGCCACGGCGCCGCTCCGCGCCGGGGCCTCCGCCAGCGTCCCGCTCGCCAGCTCCTGCGGGTGAGGGCGCGGTGACCCACATGCAGCACCAACCCTGCAAGGGTAACCGGCAAGGTCTGGCGCGCCCTATTCACGCCGGGCGCACACACACACCAGGGCGTCCTGCACTGCTTGCCATCCAGGCAGTGAATGGCTCCATGCTGACCCTATCCAACAGCCGCCTGCACCCCGTAAAATCGCCGGCCCACCCATGCGCGGCCACAGGCAAGCCGCATGTCAGCTGCACGGGCGTGCCTGCCAGATGCGCAGCGCGCCCGCCGGGTCGCCGCGCCGCGCGGACAGCAGCGCAAGCGCATGCCAGCGCCCGCAGCGCCGCAGCGCGGGCGCCGCCGCGGGCAGCGGCGCGGCATTGGCGCCGCCCAGCAGCGCCTCGACGCGCCCGGCGTCGCCCAGCTCCGCCAGCAGCGCCGCCGCCAGCGCGTCCACGCCGTCCGGGGCGGCCACGCCCTTGCGGCTGCGCACCTGCGCGCCGCAGAATACAAATGCCTTACTGCAACGCACGGCAAGCGTCGATGACGAAAAAGGTCCTCACAGCAAGCGTCCCAAGCGTCTAGGGCCTGCATGCCTCACGGCCCCGGTCCTCTGCGCCACGGGCTGTCAGAGCTAGGGTCTATTGCACTAGCCACAGCCCAAGCAGTGCCGACGAACAGTCAGGTGCGCACAGCACAGCCGACCTGCACATTCTTGCTGCGTACGCTGGCTGAGCAGAGCAGGACAGCGCGCTGATCATAGGACAGGACAGATCTCAGGGCGTCCAGGCTTGCACAGGGCCCGGCGCCCAATCGCGCACCTCCAGGAGGAAGTCGGCGATGCAGCGCCTGGCCTCCGCCTCGATGCCCGACCCACCGCCAGGGCCCGACGCGCCGTTCGCGGCCGGTCGCGCGTGCGGCGGCCCCGCCGCTGCCCTGGGAGCAGGCTCCCCGTTTGCGCCGCCCCCGGCCCCGCCGCCGGCCTCCGGAGCCTCGGCCTCGCCGTTCCTCGACTCGGAGCTGTGGCAGCCTGGGCCCCTGCCGGCGCCGCCTACGCCGCCGCCGCGCCGCCGACCCACCAGCTCACCCAGGTCCGGCAGCGGCGCGTGCAGGCCCCACAGGCGCGGCGCGCGCGCGGCCGCCAGCCAGGGCGCGGCCGCATCCGGGAAGAGTGGGAACAGCTCGGCCGGCTGCACGGGCGCCGGGCTGCATGCGCGCAGCGCGCCCATAGCCTCCTGGAAGCGCAGCTCTGCGCGGCCGGCCCGCCCGCGTCAGCCATTGCCCCCGCTAAGCCCTGCGAGGGCCTGCATGCACTTCATGCGGCAAACTAGCGCCAGGCCTCCAGGTGGTGCCGCTCCGCGCTGCTGCCCTCTCAGCATGGCCCGCTTCAAGGTCTGCATGCAGCTTGTACGCGGGGCCGCATTGGGCCTGCAGGACGTTGCAACCGCGGCTGTCTCGCCCGGTGCTGACTCTGCCGCTGGGGCACTGATTGTGCAGGAACATTGTGCGGTGTCCTCACCTAGCAAACTTTCCTGAGCTGCTCAGTCAAGCGGCCAGGCCCCGTGGCTCGATGCACACATGTGTCATGCCACCACACCAGCATGCACAGCTTGCTTTGGACCAGAAGACGCGAAAATCTGGATTGCCTCCAGGTGCCGTGTAGAATCAGCTCATGCGTACAGGGTGCAGACGTGGCAGGACCCGGGGCAGCCGACCATGCAGCAGGAGGAACGCGGCCTGCGCATACGCGGTGGCCGCCCAGTCCGCGCCGGCGGCCGCGCCCACGTCGGCCAGCGCGAGCGCGGCGCCGAACTGCCGCGCGCGCAGCAGCTCGAGCGCCTGCTCCTCCAGCGCCACCGGGCGGTACAGCCACACCTGCCGCCGCGTGCGCCAGTGGGCGGCGGCGGAGGTGTGCGTCGACGCGCGCGCGGCGCGCACACAGCGCGCGGCTCGCAGATCGAAGGCGCGTGCCAGGATGCACCAAAAGACGGGCATGGTGCGAGGCGCAGGGGGCGCACGCCCGGAGCATGCAGGTCGCCGGCGGCGCGGGACCACTTCTGACACGAGGGGCCGGGCGCGCGCCCGCCGGAAGCCGGCCACGAGCACGCACGCGCCGCGCGCGCTCTGCGCGGCGCACAGCTGCTGCCCGGGCGCCGCGCGCAGGCCGCCCGGGAACGGCAGGCTCTGCACCCAGGCGGCCGCGCCGCGGTCGTACACGTGCACGCCGTCCGCGCAGGCGGCCAGCACGTAGATGCCGGCGGCCGCCAGCGCGAGCGGCGCGTCCGGGAACGTCAGCGCCGAGCTCGCCGGGCGGCCCTCGGCGTCCACCACGATGCCCACCTGGTCCTGCGTCGCGCGGGGTAGGGTGAGGGTCTGGCGAGCTGCGCGGCGCCGGCCATGCCAGGGGCAGGGCGGCAGGCCAGGCTGGCGCCGGGGGCACGGCGCGCCGCGCAGGGCTTGGCAGTGACGCCCCAAAAGTGGTACCCAAGAGCATCACCGTGTACAGTAGACATGGACTGCACGCAGCACGGTTCTGGCAGCCGCGCGGCGTGGTGAGGGGCCTGGGGAGGGGCGCGCCATGAGCAGCACGGCCTGGTCGGCGCCGGGGATGGCCGCCACGAGCGTGGGCGGCGGTGCCTCCTCCGGCAGCGCGAATAGCTGCGCATAGCCGCCGCTGGCGGGGTCCAGCAGCATATAGCGCAGGCTGGTGGCGACCACCAGGCGCCCGCGGACCCACGCCATCGCCTGCGCGGGGCGGCGTCAGGGCAGGGCCAGCGCGCCGGGGGCGGCGGCGCGGCCGCGCTGCGCGCAGCGCAGCCGGGCCCCTGCCGCTGGCTGGAGAGGCGGGCTGGGGGCCGCAGAGGGCGCGCGTGAGCACACGCTGCAGCCGGCCGCAGTGTGTGGCTGCGCTGCGCGCACGCGGCGTGTATGGAGATGCAGGGGCGCTGGGCCTGGTCGCCCGCGGCGGCTGCACATGGCCTGCAGCTGCGCAGCCCGGGCACGCTCCGCAGCGCCGGGCGGCCGCGGCCGCAGCGCAGCGCGCGCCCCGACCGCGTCAACATGACAGCCTCCATCGGCGGCCTCCAGTGGCGAGCCCGGGCTGCCCAGGCGCCATCGACCCCAGCACGGGCGCTGCCGAGCGAGCGAGTTCCAGGGTGAGTTTCCAGGGTAACGGCGCGCCTTGATGGACAGCGGCTCGGCCAGGTCCAGGGTCGCGGCGCAGCGCGCGGCGGGCCCCAGCGCGGCCGCGCCAGGCAGCGGCTCCAGCACCGCGACGGACGCGGCGCGCTTGCCGGCGCGCGCGGCCGCCGCCAGCCGCGGCCGCGCGCCCGCGCCGGCCTCCAGCGCTACCGCGGTGACGCCCTGCGCGGCGCGCGCGCGCCTCCTCACGCGCGGCGCGAGTGGGGGGTCCGCTGCGGGCCAGCGCCGTGCACGCCGGCGGCGCTGGTGTCGCCGGCGTACCCCGGCAGGCCAGTCTGCAGGGCTGCTGCGCAGCCCCGCCGCGCTGTGCGCCACGCATGCTTGGCACACGTGCCGTGCCTGCTGCAGGCACTGCCGCAGGCAAGCTCGGGCGCCTCAGAGCTTCCAGCACTCGCTACCTAGACGGCAGCTTGCAAGGAGACTGTGGCGCTGTGGCTCACGGGCAGGGCGACGTCAAGGGTTTGTTGGTGACTCCAACCAAGCGGGCTGCCAGTGTGGCAACGCGTGTATGCTGCGCTCGGCGCACATGAGAGTCGGCACGTCACCTCCTGCCCAGCGCTACAGGCAGCAGGCAGTGTGCAAGACAGCAGGTCTGCTGCGACGAGCTGCTGAGACCGGGCAAGACACACAGGGCTCAGCGGCTGGGGGCGGCTGAGTGCGCACCTTGAGCCCGGGCATGACCTTGCCCTCCAGCGACTCCTGGTCCAGCAGCTGCAGCACGCCGTCGCACAGCGTGGCCAGCTGCCGGGCCGTCGCGATGTGCACAATCGCGGTGACTGCCTGCAATGCATTGCGTTGCTCCTCAGCTCTGAACACGTGGTCGGTGGACTGTATTTGCAAGGACTGCAGCGTGCAGGGCAGGCGCGAATGAAGCCAGGCACACCTTCTTGCCGACGTGCTTGCGTGCGCCAAGCGACACGCGCACGTCCTGAAGCGTGACGTCAATCCGGTGCTCTTCGAGCTGGCCATCGGTGAGGCCGAGGTACATGCGCTCGCCCGCATCATCAACGGCGACCGTCGAAATCAGGGATGTCTTCGAGCGGTGGTCATGCGCGGCCCGCAAGTTGAAGGCCGTGCGGGTGCCTTGCTGACCCATGCATAGGCTCCAAACCGGTGACTGAAACTGCCTAGCTTTGCTGGGCGTGCCAACGCAAGCAAGACAAGCGCAAGTGCAGCGGCATGCTAATAAAGTGTAAGTGTCCTAGCAGCAAAGCTCGTCTGTGTGTGCTCAACGTCTGCACACCCCTGTCACTGCGGTCCCAGTCTGAAACTAGCTCTTGATGTTCTTCCATGTGCATGGAGCCCAGGTATGGGGCACCCACCCTCCTGGCCCCAGCACCAGGCAATGCATACAGTGGCTGATGCAGAACAGACGTTGCATTGTTGGACTTGTGCCTGGCAGCAAGGGGTGCAGTGCATATGCCAACGGCAATCTGAACAGACGCGCATACACATCCAGCGGCCGGCAGTGTCTCTTGTGTCTGCTCATGTTAGTCAAGCTCTCCCCGTTGGGAGGTTAGGCTTTGCGCTCCTCACATAACACTGCATGCAGCCACTTGCATTACAGCTCGCACGACAGCGGGCCAGCCAGCAGCCATGGACGCTGTCACACATCACAGCTACACACCTACCACCTGCTCGCTGCACACTAGCCACCCACGCGTGTCACGCACCCCCACTAGGCAGGGCCAACCCATGCTCCTACAAAGTGCAAAAGACACTGCACACATCCCTGCGAATGCCCACCGCTCCAGTCACAACTTCCCCTCGCTCTCAGTAGACCTGCAAAAACACAAGAGTCAGCCACAGCACAGAGCTCGACGATTTGCACGGGGTACGCAGCAGCGGGGCTGCTGACCTGGGCATGTCCTTCCCCATATTTACAAGCTCCTCCAGGCGCTTGCCGACCGCATCCTTATCCAAGCCGTCCAGGGGCACGGCGACCTCCTTGCCAAAGTCGAAGCGGCCGACGGCGCGCGCGGGCAGGCCCTGGCACTCGCGGATCAGGAGCGGGAAGCGCGGGTTGGCCTTCTTCAGCTCGTGGTAGCTGGACAGGATGAAGTCGCGCACGCCCTGGCTGCCCTCGGATGTCTGGCAGAACTGGAAGCGCAGCTCCTGCAGGTTCTTGGACAGCGCGCTGCGCAGGGCCATGCCCACGATGCTTTCGCAATGTCAACTGCACACTGCACTCCCTTCCTTAGTCCGTGCGCTCACACTCCAAGCTGGCGCCATCTCTGTACCCTGCATTTGCAGCGGTTACAGACCAATTGCACCGTTTATTGGCTCTTTCTACTGCGTGCCTGCGTGCAGGGCACGCAGAATAGAAGAACTATAGAGTTGCGAGGGTACCTCTTATGGGCTGGATCAAAGCGTGGCGTGTTGCACCAGTTCTTTTCTTAATAAACCAGGCGCCATGTTCCATGCCATAAGGCAGGGGGTTGATACATTGGCCGACCAGTGCAACATGTCATGGTAGTGCGTACTCGGCTCTACGAAGCCGTTTCCACATCCATGCGCCCTAGACATGTGTCTCGACACCGCGCGCGGAGACGCACATAGCTCTGAGCACTTAGATGCACTGGAGTGGGGCTGACACGCAATGAACTGCGGCCCTGACATGGTTACACACATGCGTTGTGTCATCTAATCTGCAGCCAGACCCTGCCTAACCAAGACGCTTCTCTATGCTTTTCAACAACATCTGCGTGCAAGCACTAGGGTCCTACACACCGTGTCCCCTTGTACAGAAAAGGGGGCAGCGTGACAAGCAAACAGGGCGCAAAGAGCGCGCACTGCAGCACGGAAATGGGTCAACACTCGCTCGCTGCACCTAAGCGCAAGTCAGCGAACAAACTGGATAAGTGGTCTGAAGGACAAGCGGACATGCCTGCCCACGCAAGGAGCATGCCATGCAGTGCGGTGCACTGCAGAAACTGTCCCAAACAACACCGCTCAATATAATAATCGGACAGGAGAAAAGGTCAGAAAGACAACCTTGGTGTTTCCCACGAGAGGAAGGGGCCGCCTTGTCTTACCACTCACGCCGCTGCAATGTGCAAGTAGAGTGCCAGCAGCAGCGGCAGCGTGATGATAGAGCAGATGTACTGCCAGAACCTGCGCACAGTGCACCGCACATGATCAGAACGCATGCACGACAGGGCGAAGCATGTTCACTCGTGGCTCCTCCGCCCGGCGCAGCATACTCACAGCACGGCCTGCCGGATGACAACACGAGCGAAATGTACCAGGCACGGCCCACACCCGTATGCTTGGCATGTACCCAAGGCCCCGCATGTGCAGGCGTCGGGAGGGAGAGCGGGGAAGAGGGTGCGCACAGCAGGCAGCTCATCTCAGCCTCGCCATTCTGGTGCAGCGTGGCGACGGTCTGCATGTTGATCGCCGTCGGCGTGCTGTGCGAGAGCAGGAGCACCACCAGGAACATGGGGTCCGGCGGCGCCACGGCGCCCGCGCGCACCAGGCTCAGCACCAGCGCCATGCCTGCGGGGCGCGCATGCAGATGCGTGTCCCGGCGTGTTTGTAGAATTCAAGGCATGGTGTAGAGACCCAGCATTGACCTCGCCGGAAGCTGGCACGTGTGAGTACACCGGGTGGAGGGCATGCGCCCCGGCAGCTGCAGCGCGAAACGTCCATGCCCCTTGGCGTATGCCCAGCACAGACTATTGTTTGTTCCGCCCTCACCATCCGCCGTCCTCAAGGTCTGGGAAAACAAGCAAGGGTGTCTGTGATCGCGGCACCTTTTGTCCAAAGTCAACACAGTGATCGGCATGTCACTGCAACACGAGTTACATATTGCGGGCCCCGCGAGCAGCCGGCAGTGCGCGCACCGCACAGCGGCATGAGCAGCAGGCGCAGCGCAATGACGCCGGCCACCAGGCGCGCGGGCAGGCGCGCGGAGCCGGGGCCCTTGTACAGCACAGCGCCCAGCACCAGCATCATGCACGGGATCATGGGCGCGGCCAGCAGCCGCAGGCAGTCCATCAGCGCCGCCAGCGGCGCGGCCGGGCCAATCAGCAGGCCCTTGGCGGCCGGCGTGCACCTGCGCCCCAGCCACGCTCTGAGCGCCGGCAGCGCGAGCGGTGCCCGCGGGGCGCGCTGACAAGTGCATGCCTGCGCAGCAGCGCGGGCATCACATTAGCATGCCGGCGGCGTTCAGCCGGGCCCGCCACCTGGTCCTTGGCTGCCGACGAGCACATCGGGGGGGGGCACGTTTGAACACAAGGATGGCATCCGCAGGTGTCCAGAAGGCCTGGCATCCGTCTAAATGCTGACTTGCATGAGTGTGAGATGGCATGGCCGTCTCTGGGAAAGAAGTGGCAGTCAGCGTTTACTGAGATCGGTGTACTCTCCAGCCCATGTCTATGTGCATGCAGGGAGGCATGCCTGCAGCTCGGCCCCACATCTTTCTGTTCGGGAGAACACCCCGGCACGCATCACCCCACCAGGCTGTTCACGCCGCGCACGCACCGGCGGCAGGGCCGCACGCACCCGGTGGCGAGGCCAACAAACGCGCAAGTGGTGGGCAGATTAATGTAGTTGGTCCACTTGACGCCTTTCAGCCGCGCCGCCAGCCGCCGGGCCGGCGCGCGCTCCCCGATGGCGCCCGCCGGCTGCACGGCGCCGGCCGCGAAAGCCGCCGTGGGATCGCCGTCGGCAACGCCGGCAAGCGCGGGGCTGCCGCCGCCCTCTCCGCGCCCGCCAGGCTCCTGCAGGGGCCGCGCGCTCGCCTTGTTGACGGGGCGGCCTGGCCTGCTTGATCCCTTGGCTCCTTTCCTTGTTCACCAGGCTATCTTCCAAAAAGTGCTGGCGCGACAAGGCATGGGCAAAGCGACACAGGCGTACAAGCTATGACGCACAAGTGCCATGGCTCACAGCATCCCGGCCAAGCCGCAGCACCGCCTGGGCTCACTGCAGGGTTGCATACCCAGCGCGGCGGCAGCCCCGCAGGCGCGCTGCCGCCCGCAGCGGCGGCCCATCCATGCGGCATGCCCGCTTCGCGCCCCGCCGCATGCGTGCCTGTGCTGCCCGCCACCTGCACACTGTGCGCCCCATCCGGGCCGCCAGCCGGCCCTGCTCCCAGCTCGATCACGTGGTCCTCCGCCCGGCCCGCTGTGTGCGCGCCGCGCCCCTGCCAGTGCGCGCTCGCCGACTCCCCCTCGTCGCTGTCGCCGTCCCCTGCGGCCACGTGCAGCCGCAGCGGCTGCATCTCCATCGCAGCACACTCCTCCTCCTCCTCGGTCCCCCGCCGGTGCGCCTCACAGGCCGCGCCGCCCTCCGCTGCCCTGTGACTGTCCTTCTCAGGCGAGAGGCTGCCGCCGGCGGCGGGCACCCTGGTCACCCGCCCCTCCTCGTCGGCCACGGCCACGGCGGTGTACCCGTGCGCATGCCGCCGCGCATGCGGGCCAGCGTGGCCGTTCAGGAGGCTGGCAGGCGGGGCCAGGCTCTCCGTGCCGCCGCCGACCAGCGCCGGCAGCGACACCCGCGCCTTGCCCAGGGCCCCGCCCCGCGGCGTCCCCGAAGCGAACGGGCCCGGGTACACCACCGCCGACGCGTCCGCCACCACCTGCGCACAGACGGCCGAACGCCTGCTCTGCCACGTGCTTGGCTTGCACGCGCGCGTCCACGGCCATGCACTGGCGGCCACATCGTGCTGTGCTGCCTTCTGGTTTGCTCAACGCGGCAACGTGCTAACCTGCACAGCGTACTGCATGGGTGGTGGGGCACAGCCGCAAGCGCTCCGCAGAGGTGGACGCAAAGTTGACGCCGGACGCCGCGCAAGCAGGCCCATGGCGCGACTGCAGCCAAGCTCTCGCCACAGCGCGGGCCCGCACCTCGCCCAGCAGCGGGTCGGCGCGCGGGCGCAGCAGGTTGAACGCGACGCTGAACTGGAAGAGCCCAGCGACCCACATCTGCGCCAACAAAAGACGGTAACCATGGAGCCCACAAGCAGGCTCCCGCTCACCCGTCTGCCACACGGACAGCAGAAAAGCAGGGAGAGAGGGGCGGTGCGCGCCGAAAAGACCACGTACGCGATGCCTGCCTGGCGCGCCCCCACACGCCGGGGTCAGCGGTAGCAGATAGTGAGGGGCGCGTAGCAACGCGTTGCACACCCGGCGCTCTGCGGCGTCAAGACCACAGCAGCTCTGCGCGTATGCAGCACGAGACACAGGCGACAGGCGGCAGGGGCCGCAGCGAAGCAGGCGAGGCGCTGACCTCGCTGCAGCGTCCGCGGTCGGCTGCGACGGCAGCAGCAGGCTGGCCGCGTTCCCGCACAGCCCCGCCACCAGCACCATGGGCAGGTTGCCGATGTTGCCTGGCAAGGTACACGCCCGTCGACACGCTGACGCGCACAACGCGTGCAGGCGCTGCGGGAGCAGGGTGGCGCGCTCGTGCAGGACGTGCGCACCAAGCGCGACGGCGCACATGACGTGGCGCCTCAGCTTTGCAGGGAAGAGCGGCTTGGCGACCCACGTGAACAGCCAGCCCAGCAGCATGCCGAGCGAGATGCCCAGCAGCACGTTGACAGGCAGAAACCACCACTGCCTTATGTTATGCAGGTCAACCGCGGTGGCAAGCTTGGTGAACGTCAGGGCTGGGATGAAGCAGTAGAAGTTTGCAGCGCTCAGCGTCTTGCGGCCCTTTGCGTCCAGTATGCCCTGCGCCGCACGCGCCGACCTCATCTCCAACATAAAGCGCACACCTAGCAAGCTGTTGTATCTATGTACAGAGCAAGGCGCGTGTTGAATGCGAGCTGGGTGCATCCGCTGTATGCAAACAGGCACAACACACATTGTTTTGTGTACGGGCGCACACCGCATGGGCCAGGAGCGTTCCAGCCAAACACAAGATGAATACTTTCACCACTGGCAGAACAGCTGTCAGAAGGAGTGACCATATCGAAACAGCCATGGGCGAGAGCGCTAGGATTGGTTTGCAGCAACGACAGCATAACGAGAGTGTTACTGCCTAGTTGGCAACATGCGCTTGCATGACAGAGGACAGCAGTTGAGACTCATAAGACTTATGAAATCGTTATGCAAACTTTGCAGCTGCTTGCGGACAGTTTAGGTTGCAAGCGTTGGGAACACCCTCGGTGCCCAGTATTGATAAATTGCCGGACATGCTCATCATCAATAGCATATACATGCTGCCTTGCACATGCACGACGATGACCTATAGCTACACTCAAACATGCGAACTCCCCGCGTCTCGTTATACAGGACACTGTGTACACTCTGGCACCACACACAGAACATTACTGTAAGTCCAGGGCTCCGCACGCCTCATGCACTACGCCGCCCTCCTCTTCCTGCGCGATGGACAAAGGAACCCTGTTACATAGACGTAGTGAGTGGCAGTGCTGCTCGGAAACGCCCGGAGCGCACTGTGCAGGGTGCTGCTCTTCTATGCGTCGTCTCGTGCACACACTACCTCTACTCTGGTCGTGCCACATCCACCACAGCGCCAGGACGCCACAGGACGCCGCAGCTCATACAGTGGGCCGCCCACCTGCCAGGAGTAGTCCGGCGCGTGCCAGCAGCGCGGCTCGACGCCCGTGCGCGCGGCCACCGCGCGCTCCAGGCGGCGGAAGAAGCTCTGGTCGGAGCCGCCGGCGTCCAGCGCCTTGTTCCAGGCGCCGCTGACGATGCAGTAGTTGCCCTCGAAGGGCGCGCGGTGGTGCGCGCCGTGCACGCGGCGCGACACCAGCACGCCCATGGCCTGCCACGCCCAGAGCCTTTCAACGCACCTGCAAGGCGCCGCCGATGCCAAATATAGACGCGTCACGGTAGTTTGATGTGGCTGGAACGACCGCCGCCTGTCCACGGGCACGGCTCAGGCAAGCAGTGCATGACGGGGCAGGGGCGGACCAGCTGGCAGCTGCGCCACACAGCGCAAGCCTCTCTTTCACAGGACAGGACTCGCCCTGCGACAGAGGCAGCGCCGTCCGGTGTCACAGCAAGCATTCGCGCAACAGGTGCGGGCGGCGCCGGCGCCGCGCCTGCAGCGCGTCCACGGCGGCCGGCAGCCGCGACTTCTTCATGTGCGCCCAGGCGTGGAACTGCTGGCTCAGGCACACCAGCAGCGTGGCCGCCGACAGGAACACGTCGGCGGCCGCGGGCGTCCACGGCGTGGCCGCCAGGCAGAGCACCGCGAACGGCGTCGCCGGCATGAACACCTGCGCACGCGCGGCGCAGTGAGCGCAGGCGCAGGGCGCAGGCGCACGCCGATAGCAAGCACGTGCAGGTGTGCACACGGCACGCCATGCAGACATGCACCCCAGCAGCAGCAAGCGCCCCGTGAGCCGCCAGAGCAAGGACAACGCGCGCCTTGTGCACGTTGTTGCAGAACTCGCGCTCCGTGATCGTCCACGGCCGCTGGTGGTGCCCCTGGAACGCGGCGATCTGGCTGCCCACGAGCGGCGTGGCACCGCTGCCGTAGTTGTCCACGCTCCAGTGGTACACGCCCGTCAAAAAGTCTGTGGCGTGCAACCAGCTCTGTCAGGGGCGCTCGGCCGTCCCGGAGCGGCCACAACAGACCAGCAGGGCTGTGCTGCAGGCTCAGCGAACGCCAGACGAGCCAGGCGCGCACAAGCAGACTTTGCTCCAGTCAGTGGCAGCGGCGGTTGCGGCAGAGTGCGCGCACCCGCTGCATAGTATGCGGCCACCACGGCCGCGGCGGCGACCGACGCAGCGACTGGGTCGTGCACCTTGGCACAGCCCCGCAGGAAAGTGGCGGAGAGCACGGCCACGGCGCTCCCCACCCAAGCCCGGTGCTGCCAGGTCGAGTGAAAGATCTCCGTATTGGCCAGCGTGCGCTTGGAACCAGACACGCTGGCCGGCTCCGCGGTGCGCTCAGCAGCGGCAGCCTCCCGGGGCGGCGCGCTCCCGGACACGCCCGCCTCCAGGCTGCGCTCCAGGTGCAGCACGGACTCGGCGCCCGGCTGCCGCACGGCGCTCGCGCCGGCCTGCGCGGCGCCGCACGCCAGCTGCAGCCGACGGCGGGGCCCCCTCTGCAGGCACTGCTGGCGCGCGTGGTCGCGTGTGGCTGGCGCCTGCCCCCCGCACCCATGCGCAGCGGGCGCGCTCCGGTACAGCTGTTGCTGCATGCTGGGCAACAAGGACGAGCACGGGAGCAGAGGGGCGAGAGTTCTACTGCGTGCCTGAAGGCCTCAAACTGGAAATATACTGCTGCCTGGAGGCCACGACTGACAAGCCATCGGGCAGTCATTGGGCGCGCGCAGATCATGCGCAGCATGAACATATGCATTGATTAGACACGGAAAAGGGAAGGCTGTTCTTTCCTGTTGCTCACCAACAGGTAGCCACCATATGCAGACGGGGTCACTTACAGATACCTCGCAATGCATGTGCATAATGTAGACGCCCCGGCAGAGCTGCCTGACGTATACGTGGCGTACCAGCCTCTCGTCGGTCCCTTTGAGCGCCTGGAGCAGCGCCTGGTGGGGCTGGGCGCCGACCTGCCCGACATTCTGAGGCTGCACACTGTGGTCTGCCTGCACGTGCCGGGCATTGAGGCAAGTGCCGTGCTCCACCACCTCCCCAAAGTGCATCCTGTGCGTCAGCAAGGCGGTTGACATATCAAAGGCCGCGCGCAGCTGTGCACGCTCTTCGACTTTCTGCCAATCAAGCCTACAGCGGCGGGCACTGCGGCCACCCTGCTAGCGGGGTTGCATGTGCCGGGAGTTGTGCGCGAGCGGCGTGTGCGGCTGCCACGCCGCTGCGTGTATGTCGGCCAAGCGGCGGGGCCCACGGAGGACGCGGAGCAGGCAGCTCGTGCGTTCAACGCCGCCTGGGACACGCGCCTGCGGCTGCTGTCGCATGACTGCTGCAGCCACTCCCAGGCACTGGTTCGCTGCCTCACGGCCTCCGACACGTTTGCGCTCCAGCCGCTGCTGCTGGCCGCACGGCGCCGTCCCGCCCCCTCGCCGCGCACCAGGGCGGGCTGTGCCCAAACTTCACCCCCTGCAGTGCGGCCGCGCGTTGCCAACAGCGCAGCGCAAGCCTGGCTGCCAGCGAAGCAGCAGGCGACAGGTCAGAAGCGTGCCTGCTTGCAGCGCCTTCCTGCAAAGCGACCGCCGTGCTCGCCAGCACACTGGCAGCAGACACAGGGCGTGCGGCACTTGACGGGCGGGGCTTTTCAGCATTGGTCCCCACATAGTCCATGTGCAAGGGGAGGCACTGTGTGGAGGGTGTTGACTTCAGGCGTATGCGAGGGTGCGTTGGGGGGCATGCGAGCAGCGCGCCACTTTACGTGCGCTCAGCATGCGGCAATGCAGCACATGTCACATACTGCAATTGTCTGACGTTGTGTGGGTCAAGTCCATGTGGAATTGCTCTCCACCCGTTTTAACAGGGTGGTTGGACGAGTGTGCCCCCATGCCGCGCTGCTGGCACAGACACTGCTGCATCTCACTGTGCTAATTGCCTCGAGGTTGCCGCTACGGCGTGGTGTTCCAAAGCCACAAAGCGCATGCTTTGCATCGGGCAAGGCCATCAGATCATCAGGCAGGAAGATGCCTCCTGGTGCTGCGCAGCTGTTTGCCCTGCACTACAGCCATTACAGAGTGGCGTGTGATCTCCAGAGCGGCACACACATCCTGCTTACGACCTGCCTAAGAGGAAAGTGGCAGTGGCGGCCTATGCAACGGATCGTGCATTCCTCTGGCTGCTGCATGCGCCCGCACGCTGCATTGTCACAAAGGAGCGAGCAGCACAGCGCCTCTGGCCTGGGCAGTGCACCGAGGTCTGTCGCTGCATGCCTGCCTAACAAAGCCGGAACGTCCTACACAGAAAAGTTCTTGTAGCAAGGTAGTGTGATGGGAGCTGCGGCATGCAGTCCACAATGGCTCAGCCTACCCAGCCTACCTACAACCCGAGCAAGGGGTACTCAAGATACAGCAGTATCGGCGCTACGGCGTCCCTCGACCCGTGGCTGCGCGCCTTTGCGCTGCCCGTACCTCACCGTTGGCCAGACAGTAAATTATACATGAGCGCCTGTCTCCTCTGTGTCATGCAACCAAACCAGTCCTCCCTCCACCTCTTGCCATCCTCGCTCTGTGCGAACAGCCCTTTGTCATATTCAACAACCCCGCCTATACTTACCTGCCACAGAGGCCCCAAACATGATGGTACACTGGGGATGTTGCGACTCAAGAGGGCTTCACAGAGTGCTCTGCCATCCGCACCAGGTGCACCGCCACGCCCACGAGACAAGCTATTGGGCATACCGGCAGCACCGCAGCGGCCCAAAACGAGCAAATGGCTGGACACACACAACTTGGTCCTGTTGGTCGGATGTCAGACGGCAGTGTGCGCTAGGTGCTGTGGGGACTGCCCGGACGACCCACCTCCCGCATCCACCTCCTGTCCACGGGCTGCCTGCCACCAGACCGCCGTCCAGATAGTATGCCAGCCACATGAATCCACTCGGCTTCACGCATCTGGCAATGCTCAGAAGGTCCTGTGCAGCACATGCCGCTCGGCAAACCCCAGCCGGCACACCTAGTCACACATTGTCCTCCTCCCCGCAGCCATGGGCCAGGAGACGCAGACAGCATGATCAGGATCGTCATGGGAGAGAGCTGGCCAAGACGAAGCGTGCACCTGGACCGCAGCGGAGCCCCAGGCAAACCAGCAACAGTGGCCGCTGTGCCAAGCTGCGGGAGCAGCTGCCCGTTTAGCTTTTCAGCTGCGACCACATGTAGAAAGGGCAGCAGTGTGGACAGCTTTTGCAGACTTAGAAGCCCAGGCAGCATTTTCGCTGCGGCGCAGGAGTGAAGAAAGGCATGGACCCAGGCGACCAACAGCACGGAGCCTCCAGCATGGAAGCTGCTCTTCGGCCCCCCTAGCGATGCCGGCCATCGAGAGGCAGGCCGGGGAAGCCAGCCGCGGCAAGCCGCGGCGGCGCATGCGCGTGTGCGTGCAGCTGCGCCGCCAGCATCTCCTGCAGCATGCGGCCGGTGGCGCCCGGCGCGTCCGCGCCCGGCGGCGCGCCCAGGCCCGGCAGGCCGCCCGCCGCGGCAATCTCCGGCCACGTGCCGCCAGGCCGCGGCACCCACTCCTGCGCATCCATAATCTCTGCATTCACCCTGCATGATGGTGCTGCAGCGTGGTGCCTTGATACTGCACCATCCCAGATAAGAAGGGTGGAAGTGGACTTGGGGCCGAAGCGCATGTCTGGTGGCGGTCTCAAGCAGCCCCGCGCAAGAACAGCGGCCGTGCCATGCGGGCATAGCGGTGGCCACCTGCGGCGTGGGCGTCATGAGCGCTGTCTGCGCGGCCGACATGATGCCCAGGCGCGGCAGCAGAGGCCCGGGCGACAGGTCCATTGCCATGGCGTCGCTGCCGCCCGTCGAGGGCGGAGTGCTCGGCCTGCGCCCGCCAGTGCCTGCACGGCCCGCCAGTGGCAAGGCTTAGCTCTGGCGACAAGCACCTTCTGGCAGTCGCCTGCTTAAAGCTGAGCGCAAGACCGGTGCTGCGGGTAACAAGGCATGACACATGTCACTTGCTTTTCGCTTGCAGGCTGGTCACAGGCTCGCTACAGACACGGCGCACGGAGGCGCTCTGCGACGCCCTTCTAATCCCGCTCCTGAAAAACCCCAATCAACTGTACATTCACTGGCATGCGGCTCGACAGTGCTCGTCAAGGGCCGCACATCGTATGGTGCACTGCATGCAGGCAGGATGGGGGTGCAGCTGGGAGGGTGCGCGCCCGCATCGGGCGACATGTCCTCCGGCGTCGACTCCTGCATGGCCTGCGGGCTCACCAGCGCCGGGCGCGCGCCCCAGCCATTCCGCATGCCCTCCGCCGGCGCACCCCCACCGCCGTGCCGCACGCCCCTGTCTTCCGTGCCGCGCGCATGCCCTTCACCGCATGCGAGCAGCCCGCCTGTGGGCCCGGCCGCTGCATCACAGTATCCCCGCCTCCTGGGCACAACGGGCCCGGTCTGACCCCGGCTGACGCCGCGCGGGCTGCTGAGACGCGCGGCGCCGCCGTCGCAGCCGCCGCTCGCGGCGGCGCCGCTCCCAGGCAGCGCGCGGCGCGCCGGCGCCTCGCGGGAGTCGTGCGCTGGCGCGGCCGCGCCGTCGCTGGCACGCGCTGCGGGCCCTGCGACGAGGGGCGGGGCGCCAGCAGCGGCACCAGGCATGGCCAGCGGCTGTGGGACGGCGGACGTGGTGGCGGCCAGGTGCAGGCCCATCTCGTACAGCACATCCTCATCGCCCAGGATGCGGAAGCACGTGCTGCGCGTGCCGCGCGGTGCCCCAGGTCTCAGGCACGCGCGCACGCAATCAGTGGCAACATAGCTGTCGCAGGGTGCCAAACCTGCTTCGCCCGTATGCTGGGCCGGCCTGGGCAGCAGCTTCACAGCTGGAGCTTTTAGAGGGACATGCTGCGCCAGGCCGGTGTAACCTGCCTTGCAAGCTAGCCCACACATAAGAGCTACAGGGAGCGGCCAGCGCACTTTTGGAAGTCGAACTGCGCGCGCCGGTTGTCCTGCGAGATCTCGATGTCCACATGCGCGCTGGGGTGCACCTGGCGCGCACAGCAGCCCGTCGCGTGGAGAGCCGGCGCAGCCGCGCTTGTCCACCGCCTTCCGCTCCTCAGCTCTGCGCCGCATCTGCTCAGCCAGCACCGAGGATGCGCTTCACATCAACAGCATGGCCAGCCACAGGCGCCTGCCTGGCCGTCCTAACGCCCAGCCGATGATTACTAGCTCGGCATGCATCCGGCCTCCACCCAGCGCGCACCTGGATCAGGATGAAGGGCAGCGGCAGCGGCATCGGCGCTGCGGCGCCCGCCGCGCTGGCGGCGGCCAGCTGCCCCGCGGGCGTGCTGGCGTGGCGCATGATGAGGTTGCGGTACGCAGTCTGCTGCTTGGCCAGCTCCTGCAGCAGGGCGTGCCACAGCTCATGCGCAGACACACAGGGCACTTGCGTCGCATGCCTCCTCTCCGGCCCTTCGGCGCACTGCGTCTCCAGGGCGGTCAGGGCTTGCAGGTAGAAGCAGTGGCAGGGATGACGCCGGGCGGCTCGGGCGCGCGCCCGCAGGTACCCGTGTTGCTGCATCAGGCGCGCGCGCAGCTTGGCGCGCTCGGCGCGCAGCTGCTTGCCGCGGTCCTCCGGCGTGGACGGCAGGCCCTGCCAGCGGATCTCCTTCTTGTCCTTGCTGATGATGTCCATGGCCATGAGCACGTTGAGCGCGTCGTACACGCGGCGCCGGATGTTCTTCTCGTCATATGCGGCGCTGCCCGGCGAGCCTGCACGCGCAGCCGAGGTTGGCCTGCATGCCTGCTCCGCCACCTGGTATTACTTGCTTGGCCCGAAGGCACACTCTGGCTGGTAATCTATGCCTACGTGACAGGGGTGCTTGCCTACCGCGTGCACTGGCTCGCACGCGACGGCGCTGGCACGGGCGCCGGCGCCGTGCTGCGCGGCGGCCAGCTGGAGCGGCGCGGCCCGCCGCTGACGCGCGAGCTGCTGAAGGCGTGGCTGCCAGCGGCGGCCGAGTGCGAGGCTGTCAAGGCGCGGACCCTGCGCGGACCCTGCGTGGACCCTGCGCGGTGCCCTGGCCTGGGTGACGCGCGGGGCGCGCGGGCGCGCCGGCGAGGTGCCGGGTGCGGTGTGCGAAGCGTCGCGGCGTCGCTCAGCGCTCGTTGTGCATGCCGGGCGCACGTGCGGGCGCTCGACGTGTGGTTGTCGGCGGCCGTTGGGCGCAAGCCCGGCGGCGCCCAGCTAGGGCTGCTGAGAGTGCTGCTGCTGTAGCCTTGGGCGCCTGGCGCCGCGCTGACGGGGGGATTGACTGGCGGCGCGTCGCCCGCTCAGACCCTGAGGAAGCCCCACCGGAGTTTGCCCTGCCTGCAGGGCGTCAAGGGCCTGCCGTGCATCTGGCGCGCGTCGCCGGCGCTGGCCGAGCGCTTCGACCTGCCGATCGACCTGCCCTTTGAGCTGGTGCGGGCCCCCGCAGCGCAGGCCGGCGCGGCGCACCAGGCCCGACCGCCATGCGCGCGGCGCACCCGGCCCAGCTCTGGCTGGGGACAAGCGCGGTCGTGACAGCCTCCCATGGAGTTCTCGCCTGGCCATATGGTCATTGCCAGTTAGGCAAGTGACAGGCAAGCAGTGTCAAGATTAGCAGTGCAGGTCCCGCACATGGTTCGGTCAGAGCAGAGAGCCGGGCACGCAGGCCGTCGCGCAGGAGGAGCGCATGGGCGTGCTGCTTGAGAGTAATAGGTTTCAGAGTCCCAGAGTTAGGGAAAGACCCGGGGCTGCCCAGCGCGCGCAGGAGGAGCGCCTGGCAGCGGCCGCCGCGCCGCGCGCGCCGCCCAAGCCGCGCGCGCGCGCCGGCCGCGGCGGCGAGGCGCGCGCGGCGCTCAAGGCGGAGGCCGCGGCGATCGCGGCGGCCGCGTTTGCGGAGGGCGGCGTCCCCAGCCTGGCCGGCCTGTCGCCCGTGGCCGTGGAGGACCTGCGCCGCCTGCAGGCGCGCGCGTACCCCGGACCCCCGTCGCGCTTGGGCTCGCGCTCTCGCCGCGCCGGCTGGGCGTGCATATCGGTCGCTCGTGACCGTTGGTGGCCTGCGCCGCCTCCCGTGGCGCTTGGGCGCGCCTCTCTCGCTGCCGGCCGGGTCTGCGGGGCCGTGGTCCGCGGCTAAGGGCACGCGCCGCCTGCCAACACGCTCGGGCGCTTTCGGCGCCCGTTGCTTGGGCCGGGACTGGCGCCTGCATGCAAACCTGCCCGGTCGGGTCCTTGGCAGCCTCTCTCGGCGCCGGCCGCTGGAGCCGGGACGACTGCCTGCGTGCAAACGCGCCTGGTCGAGGCCCTGGCAGGGTCAGGGGGCGCCGGGGCGGGGCAGGAGGAGGCGCGGCGGGGCGGCGAGGACGACGGCGCCGGCGCCGGGCGCGCCGGGCGCGGGCGCCTGCGGGAGGGCGACGCGCTCGCGCGCCTGGCGGCCGCGGAGAGCAGCCGCGCGGCGCGCGTGGAGCGCAACAACTTCAAATGCTACGCGTGCAAGCGGGTGCGCCGGCGGCCAGGGTTAGGGCATGGCCCCATACCCGGCCGCGGCGGCCCAGCGCTCCTGCGCCCCGTTGCCAGGGGCGCGAGCACGCCGTGCACCGCGTGCTTAGATACCTGCGCGCAGCGCTTCACGGCACATCGCCGCGCGAGTGCGCGCGCATGTCAGGGCCAGCCCGCCGACGAACATCAGCCGCAGTTGGGCGTCAGAGGCGGGCGCAGAGGGCAGGGACCGAGGGCCGAGCGGGGCGCCGGGGCGCCGCGCAGACGCGCTGCCAGGAGGGCACGCCGCTGGTGCTGTGCGACGGCTGCCCGCTTGCGTTCCACCTGGCGTGCCTGGACGTCGCCTGGCGCGACCTGCCCGAGGCCGAGTGGACATGCCCCAAGGCGCGCCGCCGCCGCTGCCGCGCCGCCCGCCCCCGCGGTGCAGCGCTCGGGCTCGCGCACGCGTCCTGCATGGGCCCTGCGGCCTCCTGTCCTTTGCACCTGGCTGGATGCCGCGCGCTGCCAGGACTCAGACCTGTCGCCCGAGTGTCATGCGAGCGTCTGCGGGGGGCTGTGCGGCAGTGCGTGGAGCGGCAGCAGCTGGCGGTGCGGCGGCTGGTGGAGCAGGAGGAGCGGCGGCGCGGCGCAAGCGAGCGGTGCGCCCCCGCGCTCGCCCCCGCCCGCGCGCCATGCTGCTGGCGTGCGCCCCTTGCGCGCTCCCGCTCGAGCGCCGCGCCGCGCGCGCCCGCAGCCCAGCGCGTTGCGCGACGCGCCTGACGCCGCGTCTGCCGCAGTTAGGCCTCAAGCTGTCGGCTGCCTTTGTTGCCCGGCCAGGCCTGCGCCCTGCTGGGCGGCAGCGGAGGCCTGTTGTTAAGCTCGTTGCCACACAGCCATGGGTTTGCTGTCGCTTTCTCCGAAGCCCATGGAGTCAGCGAAGCAGAGCGCGGCGGCATGACTTGCGCCGCGCTCCGCCGCCGCCGACGCAGCCCGTCCCGTCGGGCAGGTCGGCGTCCGAGGAGCGCGAGCGTGGCGACAAGGCGAGCCGGCGCGCGGCGGAGCGCGAGGCGCACCGCGCGCGCGAGCGCGCCGAGCGCGCCGCGCGCGAGCAGCGCCGCCTGGGCATCGAGGACATGCAGGCGCGCGCGCGCCCGCCTGCGGCCTCGCCCTAGTTCGTCCGTGCGTGGCTGCGCCCCTGCACATGAGCTGCTCAACACGGTGGTGCCCCAGTCGCATTTGTGAGCGCACACGTTGTTGGTGAGCATGCGGGCGCCGGCACCGCGGGCAGCCACGTACTGGGAGCGAGCGGGGGAGTGCTACAAGCTACGTCCAGGCCGATCATCCTGCCCGGGACGCGCAGGCGCGCGCCGAGGCGCAGGCCGCACTGCCGGCCGCCGAGGCGCGCGCGCGAGAGGCATCCGCCGCGGCCGGGCGCGGCGCGCGCGGCGCGCAGCGCCCCGACTCCAGCCCCGGCCCCAGCCCCGGCTCGCCGCCGGGCGGCCGCGGGCGCGGCGCGCGCGCGGGCGCCAAGGACGCGGCGGCGCTGCGTTTGCAGGCGCGCGCCCTGACCTCACCCCGCCACCCTGCCACCCTGCCTCGCACACCTCCTGTGGGCCGGCTTTGCGCGTGTTCTGAACCAGTGCTTGCTTAGGCTGCAAACGTTCCTACTGCCAGAATTGTTTCCACGAATGACCACAACATCGCCAACACGTGCCGGGCAGGCCGCGTCCGCTCGCCGCGAGTCAGCGCGGTGCTGTTGCACGGGGTCACACCGGCACTGTTTCACATAAATAACGGCGCGTGTGACGCGCAGGCGCTGGAGGCCACGGACCGCGTAGCGCGCCTGCGCTGCCTGATCGAGGGGCCGCCAGAACTGCAGGCGCGCCACATCTGTCCTCATCCCCCCATTGAGTCACATTCCAGCTTGCCCGCGCGAGACGGCATGCGGGCAACGCGCGAGTTTGTGGGCACGTGCCTCAACGCGCCGGCGGCATCGCGCCGTCTGCTGAGCTGTGACGCCCTACCCAAACCCTGCCCAGACCCTGTTGGCGCGCAGGCGGGCGCGCGCGACGAGCGCGCGCGCGGCGCGCTGCTGGACGCGCTGGGCGTGGTGGAGTTCCTGGCGGCGTTCGGCGCGGCGTGCGAGGCGCGGCCGCTGCGCCTTGGCGAGCTGCAGGCCGCGGCCGCCTGGCCGCTGGACAGCCCCACGCTGCCGGAGCTGTACCAGGCGCTGCTGCGCTGCGTGCTCATCGAGCAGGCGCGCGCCTTGGGGGGGCCTCCCCATTCGGGATCCGCCCATGTCTGCGGGCTGCCCCGGCGCGCCCGGCGGCTGCTTTGGGGCCGGACAGGCGGCCAGCGCCGCGTCAGCTTGCTGAGCGCCGCGCTGCAGCGCCCGTTTCAGCTGGGCCCTCCTTTTCTTTGTGCAGAGGAGGCGCGCTGTGAGGCATGGCAGGCGACTCTGCAGAGCCACCAGTGGCTCGCCCCCCGCCAAACAGTGCACGCCACATTCGGCCGCTCTGGAACAATCGTAACTTACATGATCACTGCTGCCGCGCCCGCCGCCCCCCGCGCAGACGGGGCAGGAGGGCGCGATCCGCGCGCGCGCGCGCCGCTGGACGCGCATGCTCGGCGACGCGACCTGGCCGGAGGTGCTGCGCCGCTATCTGCTCTTCACGCGCGCGGGCGGCCGCGGCGCCGCGGCGGCGGCCGCTGCCGCCGCCGCCGGCCTGCCGCCCGCGCGGCTGGACGACCGCGCCGCCGCGCTGGTCGCCGCGCACCGGCTGGCCGAGCAGCCGCACTGGCGGTGCGTGCCGCCCCTGGCTCGCCGGCCCAGTGCCGGGCGCGCGTGCCGACTTAGGCGCTCAAGCGGGGAGCGCTTTAACCGCACGGGTCCGCTGATGCGCAGTCAGCAGCCGCCTGCGACGCCAACTGGCTGCCGCCTGCCTGCGCAGCCCGCAGAGCTGCTGTGCGAAGCTGGCGGGCTGGCACGGTGTGCCAGACAGCTGCTCTGTGCGGCTGCGCGCCCGTCGTGCGCTGAGAGGGCCCGCGCGCGCGCCGCGGGGCAGGCTGGGCGCGGAGCTGCACCTGCGCCTGCTTGCCGCGCTGTGCAACGACATCACGGAGGGCGCCATCCTGAAGGCCGAGATCGCGCAGCGCGCCGACCAGGCGCTCGCGCTCGCGGCTGAGCGCCAGAAGCAGCTCGCTGAGGTGGGGCGCCCTCTCAAAGCGCGCGTGTCTGAAAATCTGTTTGAAACCTGCAAACGCGCCGCTGCTGGCGCTCGCTACAAGCGGCTGGCCGAGGCGGGGGTTTTGGAGCCCTCTGACGTGCAGGGAGCTGCGTGCACTCGGGGCGCCGCCGCAAGCTGTGGCGGATGTGGGAGCGCACTGCGGCCCTGGGGCAGGCTGCTTGGTGGAGCAGGCTGGGAAAGCGCGGTCGTGCTGGGGGAGCAGCCATTTGCGCTGCGCGCGCGCCCCGCAGTGGCTCGCTGCTACAGCGCGCTCACGACGCGAGCTAGGAGCGCGCTTGCTGCGCGCGCCTGCCGTGCGAGCGCGCTGCAGGCGCATGCCATGGGGATGCGCTCTGAGTTGCCGCGCGCGCGCCGGCTGCCTGCCCGTCCCCCCCTGTCGGGCGGCGGCAGCGCAAGCCCTGACCCCAGCGCCGGCCCGGCAGGCGAAGCGGGACCCCGAGGAGGAGGGCGCGGAGGAGCTGGAGGACGCGCTGGCGGCCGTGGAGCCGGGCGAGGAGCCCTGCTTCCAGCTGCCGCGGCACTTGCGGGTAGGGTAGCCTATGGCCTACCCTAACCCTGCCCGCGGGCCCGCGAGCGCAGCGCCGGCATGCAAGAGCTGCCTGCGAGGCCGCGGCGCACAGAGGATGCCGCAAATTGCTTGCGGGCCGTGCGCCATTCGGCAAGTGCTTGGCTTGGCGCGCTCGGCAGCCCCTCTGGACTCTGGGGATGCAGAGCTGCTTGCTACACGCAGGGACGGAGAGTCCCAACATGCACACAGGAGGAGGGACGGCAAAGAGTGACATGGCAGGCTCGGGAGGAAGGCTGCTTGTTTTTGCTTACACACTTCTGCTGACCGCCTGTGACGCGTTCTGCCGGGGGCCAGGCCAGGCGTGCCAATACCAGCGAACGCACCCTCGAAGACGTAACCCTGACCTCGTGCTCGGCCGCAGGAGGACCGCGGCAGCGCCGGGGCGGGCGAGGAGAGGCGGATGGACTGGCACGCGCGGCGCGCGGAGGCTGCCGAGCGCCTCGCGGCCGCCGAGCGCTGCTTCCGCCGCCGCTGCCAGGACGGCCAGGCGGTGCGCCGCTCGCGTCCCGCGCACGCTGCTGGCGCTGCCGACGCACTTTGGGCCGGGGCATGTGCGCTGCTGCTGGCGCTGCTATGAGCCATGTGCTTTCAGCTGTGGGCCCTCAGGCGCGGCTGGCGCTGCCGTTGTGCATTCAAAGCCGCGGGCACGGTGGAGCGGCCGCTCTGCTTGCTCTGGAGGGCATTGCGGCTCGCCGCTCCTGCCCTCGGGCAGCGTCAGCGCTGCTGCCGCGCTCTGAACCAGGGACATTGGTAGGGCGACACGTGCCTGCTTATTGTACAGGAAAGCCCAGCAGGTCGCCCTGCGGCTCTGAGACCTTGCGAGGACCGAGCTTGGGCTACGCCCACAGCAGTGCCTCAGCGCGGCAGCCTCGATATGCCAGCCGCCTGGCAAGCAGGGGGCCACACGAACGTGCCGCGGGCGAGCTGCTCTGCAGGACCGGCGCGCGCCCCTGGCCGCTGCTGCATAGCCGCACCCCTGCGCGCAGGTGACGAGCGTGGTGGCGCGCGAGGCGGCGGCGGAGGCGCGGGACGCGGCCGCGGAGCACGAGGACGCACTGCAGGCGCTGGCGCTGCGCACCGCGCCGCTGGGCGCCGACCGGCACCACCGCACCTACTGGTGGCCGCTGGGTGCGCGGCGCAGTCAGCGCCCCCGCACGCGCGCGCAGGCGCATAAGCTGAACCTCTTCACCTGTGATCTCGACCTGGTTGTCTGGCCCGCTGAAAGCGGCTGCAGACTGACCAGCGGGGCCCGCTCGGGAACACCAGCTGGGGGCCGTTAACCGAGCTCTTGCCAGGTCGTCCAGCCCGCTGAAGCCGCTGCAAACCGCTCCGCGCCCCCTGTATCAGTCACGATCCCGCCGGCGGCCGGGCAGGCTGCGCGGCCCGTGGTCTTGCGCGATGAGCGCGGCCGGCGCTCTATGCTGCATCTGTGACACCTGGCGGCTGCGCGCTGCCCGCCGCGCGCCCGCACCAGCCCCGCGAAGCGGCGCGCTGAGCGGCGCGCGTGCGCGCAGGCGAGCCGGCGGGCGTGTGGGTGGAGGAGCCGGGCAGCGCGGCGGTGGGTCTGATCGCGAGCGAGGGCGCGCTGGACGCGCTCATGCTGCGCCTGAACCGGTGCGCGCGGGGCCGGTCTATCTAGGGCTAGGGCAGGGTTGCTCCAACGGGCCTGCGGCGCCGCTGCGCGCCCAGCAAGCAGGCGGCAGCCCCGCTCGACGCCCTGCGCGTGCAGGCAGCTGCTCCGGCGCAACTGCGCGCGTGCCGCCCGCCGCCTCAGGCGCGGCAGCGCGGCCCTAACTTTGCACCTTAACCCTATCCTGGCGCCATGAGGCGGCGCTCATGCGCGCCAGGCGCGGCCGGCGCGAGAAGGCGCTTGCGACCGCGCTCGCACGCCGCCGCCGCGAGCTGCTGGCCGCGCTGGGCACGCGGCCGCTGCACGCCGACATCGCGGCCGTGCCGCGGCCCGGCGGGGGCCGCGGCCGCGCGCCGCTGGACGCCGTGGAGGCCGGCGCCACGGCACGGCTGCTGGGCGATGCTGCCGAGCGGGTGCGCTGTGTGTGTACTTTGTAGCAATGTAGCAAGACATGGTCTGTGGCAAGGGGTAGGGTGCAGGGCTTGCTGACTCTGCCCGTGCATGCATTCCCGCGGGCCCCGCGCTCACAGCAGTTCCATGAACGGTGCGGCGACCCGTGCCTGCTCCTTCCCCTTGCTGCGCATGCGCCCGCCCGCGACAGCCCACTGCCAGGCGTGGGGAGCAAAGACGTGAGTGGGGCTCACCTCATAAGAAGAATGTTCCTGGTTTGCAGGCATCCAGCCTGCGGCAGCGCACATCCACGTGCCTAAACTTTCTATCGGCACTCCCGCTGCGCGCGCAAGATGGCAGAGCAGGCTGCGGCAACGCGCGTCCGTATGCCTAACTTGGCTCGGCGCGCCGCCGCGCGCGCCAGATGGCGGAGCTGGCAGCGATGGTGGAGGAGCGCGGCGAGGAGCTGCTGGGCGAGACGGGCAGCGCGGCGGACTGGGCCGCGGCCGCGAGCGCCGCGGCCTCGCCCGCGGCGCTCGCCGAATGCCTGCGGCGGCTGGAGGGCCGCATCGCGCTGTTCGGCGATGGCCTGCCGCGCGGTGCGGCGCCGTGTCGGGGTTGGTGTGGGTTGGGTTAGGGGCGGTGTTATGCGGAACCTGGCATGGCGCGCGATGCGGCGCCACGCCAGGAGGCCCTGGCGTCCGAGTCAGGAGAGGCAGCTCATGAGGCGCGCCGACCCTGGGCGGGTTGCACAGGCGGCGGCAGGGCGGGGGTCACGAGGGGTGAGCGGCGTGCAGTGGCGCTGGGTGGCACAGCACCAAAGGCCGCCTGCCGGCGCGGTGACTGGCCCCACATGGCGCGTGTTGTGCACGCCACCCACTTGGTGGCCGCGCAAGGCGCGACCAGCGAGGTTACGGCCTGTGGCACGCAGGGGCGAGCGACGCCGAGCTGGCGCCGGCGGTCGCGTCGGCCTGGGGCCTCACGCCCGGCCCCAGCGCCG
>JAABUV010000554.1_pt1 | contig 56203 bp, 54 predicted proteins | sample 5559971 | NCBI WGS metagenome assembly JAABUV01 (sample SAMN10711881, study PRJNA513362) | rock metagenome | isolation source: Antarctica rocks | place: Antarctica: Victoria Land, Knobhead nord | collected 2015-12-19 | reverse complement strand
ATTTTCGATAGACAGCAAGATGACAAGCGTGATCAATGAAGTAATCATAACGAAAGCGAAATTGCAAGCTATTGACGATGCAATCGCGATATGCAGCGAAGAAGCATCTGAAGACAGCGAAATTTGAATATACACAGACAGTCAAATGATGCTGCAAAGATTAAAGACAAAGAGCAATGTCAACTTGAAGTTATTCAATAACATACAACAAAATCTGATTAATCTGCAACAAAATCAATGTTGAAACCGTGCCTAGAATCTAATCACACTGCAGCGAGATAGTGCGTAGCTGAATAGAATGTTTGATCAATAGAGATAGCTATAACTAGAATATTAAGAATACAGAAGAAATCAAAGAGAATTCCGAGCTGTATCTATAGTAGGGCAAAACAAAGAGAACGAAGCAGATTTGCTTGAGTATTGAAAGCGCTAGGATAGAGTGTTAAGGCTAGAGGTTCAACATGAGTTAAAATCTCTAGAGCTTGTTGACTAGAAAACTCTATTCAATCTTGATACACTCGTAACAATCAATGTCAAATTTGCATACAGTGAGTATTAAGTTGCAAAAACATCGTTGAAAACGAAGCAGTGAATCAATTGATCAAAGACGTGACATGAAAAAGATCAGCAATCAACATCAGAAAAAGAACAATTATGAGCTTTATCAAAAAGCAAATAGACAAAGAGATAAAAAAGCAATGACTAATTGCATGAAACAACAGCATCAAAAAAGAAAATCAGTATCAGAAGCATACAGTGAGAATGAATCTGAGTTACAGATCATTAAAGAAGCTTCAAAAAATAAACAGACTGACGTTTTCAACGTTTATACAGCTAAAAATGAGACATGACTATTTCAAAAGCTATTTGCATCGATTATCAGAGAATAATTCAAACAAATGCTATGAAATATGCAAGATAAGACAAACGTTGAAACACTTACTACTGAACTGCAAACATTATAGAGCAGAACAGTTACAGCTTAAAGCAAAAGCACAGTTCAAAAACACAAACATTATATTAATGTTGTTTATCATCAAGATTGAAAGAATCGCAATGTTAAAGTACTTGAAAAGTACTTGAATTGCAACAAGAAAATAATTATTGAGAATGAAAGAGTAGAGTGAAAAGAACATGAAGAAACGAGAAAATAAGAGCATAAAAGAAAGAAGTTGTTTGATTGAAAGCACTTGTTTGCGCAAACTATTGATGTGATTGATTAATGAAAAGATATAAAGCAGCGACTTTGATCAAGATACATGTAATTTAACATATACACAGCGTCTAGACAATGTCATAGTCATAGACTGCATGCACTTAATGAAGAAATAAAATAAAATAAAAATATATACTATCTTTAAAGAGATAAGATTACTCAGACTTTCTACAATTCATGATAAAAGTAGCTTTAAGATCTTGCAGAAGATGATTTCTTTTGCAGATAAATACTTTGCAACTTTGTTAAAATGCAATGATTGAATAATTTTAGCTTACATATTTCATCTCATGCAAGAAACATGAAGAAAACATTCTTGTAAGATTTAAACATATGCAATCATGAAGATATTAAAAGATGCGATCAAAATGATCTCATTGAGTCAATTCATTACATTAGTGCACATGATGAGCAATTGATGACAAAGCGCAAGATCAAGCAGTAAGACTTTCTGTTGATAATGAGCAAAGCAAGACAGTTACTCAAATACAAGTGATAATGTCTTGTATATCTTGATGAGCTGTATATAATCATGATTCTAACTATATATATATAATATATGAAGAAAGCATTTCATCTTTTGATGTGCAACTTTAATGATTGAGTTCTCATAACTTCTGATGAGATGATGTTTCAGAGTCAATCTGTCGTTTTTGCAAGTTTGACTGATGTATGATTCATTGAACTGCAAAACAAATTCATTGAATTCATAATGTTTGCTTTGATGTCATTAATCATCATGTAGTTTTCAAAATGTATGAAAGTCATTAAGTTTAACATTCTTGATTACCTCTAATAGCTTAATGACAATCACTTGAAGATCATAAAACTTGACTATTGTGATCATGATGAAGCGAAATGCATCTGTGTTTTCTTCAGTCAAGCAACTACATCATCAATCTTGTTGATAATTAATTGTAATCAGTACGCTCTTCAAGTCAGAATCTTTGCAAATGACTTTCATAAATTTAGATCTTGCAAATTGTGACTTTTATATTCATGATGATGAGTTTTGAGTGAGTCATCATCATAAAATGTAAGTTATTTATGTTGATGCAAATTTGCAAATAAGCGAGCTGACATTCAATTTTCAAACATTAGAAGTCAAGTTAACTTTTGAGTCAAAGTATGATATAAATAAAGTATCATGCGTTTTTTGCATGCATCAACAGCACTTCTTCTCTTTTCTGAAAAAACATTTCTATACTTTTGTACTTCAGATCTTTATTGATTGCGTTCATGTTTACATCATTTGCAATGTATAAATGTTTAACAAGTATGAGAAGACTTTTTGAGTGCACATTTTCATGTAAATAACTCAAACTTCAAGACTCATGATTTTTAAGAAAAGTACACTTTTCTTACTTGTAATCTTTTATTTATCTCTTTTCATGATTGATACTAGTGATGTAATAAAAGCGTGATTTTGAATTATAAGATTATTAACATTTAACAGACATTTTCATTACTTTAATGAATGAAGTTTTTTAAACTCTGCTGTGTTTCATAAATGCAGAATAATTGTAGCTGAGATCAATACAGATGAACATTGTTGTTGATTTAAAAAATAATACTGCGTTTACTTCTTTGAATCATTGTCAATCTGCATACATTCAGACACAATGTTGATTGAATAATCATGATTTTCTTAATGAGTTATTTGAATGAATCTATTCAAAAGAACGAAAATAAGAATTTATAATTATGTTTGAGCAATGTTGTTTATATCATTGAAGATTTGTTAAATCATTGAAGCAATATTTGCAACATCATCAAGAATTACAGAACTTAGTGTTGATTATATAATTTTTTTCATGATTTCAATAAGTTTTGATAAATATATCAGTGAATGTCAAAGAAGAAAGAGTGAGTACAATTATTTATAATACAGACTGATAAACTAGTAACACATCATGCTTTCTTGATGTACATGTATGAAGCGATGTGATCTATGCGCAGTCATCATTTTTTATTCTGTCACTGAATTCAATGTAATCATCTTCATCATTCTCATCATTCTCAATATTTCTGATTAATTCTTTAACTTGAAATGTTTTAAATTTCAATGTCATGTTCATTAAACGCACTTAATGATTTTGTCTATTGTATATCAGCATCTTGATCTTCAAATCTACACAGCGCAAGTCATAAGTGATAGTCTTTTCATGTTATTCAAGATGATTGACTCTCTTCTTGATTTATGCTTAATCTTTCTTCATTCATTTTAAGTTGATCTGAACTAGTTTTTTAATTCTGTGTAGATTGTAATCAACATTGATTAATTTGATAGTATTAATGATAAAGTATGATGACTTTTCATTTGAATATTTCTGCAATTTTTTCAAATCTTCTTGAAACAATTAAACTATGTTCATCACTTTAGATTTGAACAATTTTGAAGTTATCAAAGTCATTGAAACTTTAAGAATAAGTCAAAAGTATTATATAATTAAACGTTAGTAATCATGTTGAACATATTTTTTCTTGCTATGTATATAATAACTTTCAAGAATAACATTAACAGAAAGTAGAGATTCTGTCACTTATTTAATAAAGAATAAGTGCATTCATAAAATTCATGATACAGAATACAGTCTTCTTATTCTTGTCTCAAATATAATTGATGAGTTCATTAATTGCTTTGATCTTGATACAGTTCATCTTGAAGATAATTTCAAGAATGTGCTTCTCATAAAAAGACTTGACTTTCTTTAAATTGTAAAGATAATCTATTTCAAAGCGAATATATCTCTTCTTTCAATCTTTTTCTTCAGAGAACATAAGTAACTGTGTCTCTGAAAGTTGTTTAAGACGCAAGAATGTGCTAAGTACTTTGAGTCAATGAACTTTCATCATTCAATTGTTGATGTTGATTTAAGATTGATTTTCAATGCACTTTTATGTTTTTCACTTTTACATTTTTCTATCTTTATTCTTTTAAAGTTATTCAATGATTGTCATTACTGAGAAATTAACAAGTTCATTGAACATTGATGAAAGTTTGCAATTAATATCTTAATGCTTATTCAATTTTACATCTGTAAGAAAAAAGTTGAAAAACTTCAATAAATTGACATCATGTCATAATCATAGTATATTGCACATAATTTTTAGTTCTTTGATGTACTTCTTAATAACTTGATGATTTTTCTCTTGAAGATTGATGATTTTCATATGTATTTTGTTCATCTTTTTCAAATTTTTGTATGTACAATATATCAAATTGACTTGATGAGCTTCTTTTTCTTTTCATATTAATTTATGTTGATTTATCATTGAATCTGTCATCAGCATATTCACTCATGTCATTATTTATATGAGAGATCATTCAAAGAATGTATTTGTAACAAATCACTTATAAGATTTTTCATTCATGTTCTTAAATAAATTGATGATTTTAAATGTTTGAATCATCTTTTTATGTATTTCATCTGCAATTAATTAATCTCATTTTATATTTCAGAACTGTCATATTGACTGTAATTGTTTTGATCTAGAAGTTGCTCTTTCAAATTAATATTAATTTCTCATCAATGCTGTAACATGAGTCTTGTACATGTTTATTGTGATTACACATATAAGACTAAAACTAGCTTGTTCTTGTTCTATCAAAAGATCTTTATCTGTTCATGTCAATCTGATGACTAGCGCGTTCATCTTTACATCATAATATACGTGATGAATTTGTCAACATAATAAATCATTGTTCTTGTTGAGATGAATTTGAATCTTCTTTAGTTAGTTAATGATCAAGATTGATGAAATAATAACTAGATTGACAAATTTTGATGATATAAGATGTGCAAATGAGTTCATGTTCACATATGAACATTCAATTTTCAACTTGTTATTGAAAGAGCACTTTGCATTTCTAGACTGAAATGTACTGAGAGTATCTTCTTTCAGATGTTCATTAAACTTCTTCTTGTAATAAGCATCATTGATCTCATTATGTGTTATGTGCAATAAATGATTCAGACAAATCAATTCAAGCATCTTTATTGTTTTATTAATAAATTAGCATGCTTCATTCTTAATCTTACTGACATTCATGTTTATCTTTTCAAGACTCATATCATCAACATTAAATTCTTTCTTCATGAACATTTTCATTTTAAACATTACAAAAATTTCAAAAGTCTGATATAAAAAGAGTGACATGTTCATTCTTTGCAAATGTATGCATGACTGAGATTCAATATGATTAAGATTATGCAGAAACAATTAAGCATAATTTTGTCATTTATCTTCTTCATGAAGATGCTTTGTAATAGTCAATGATATTTTCATCATAAGTCTGTTCAATCTTGTTAGCTAAGAAACAAGATCAACTTTGATATTTTAATCATTTCATGTAATGCTTCTTTGAATTCTGCTCACTATCTTTATCATTATTAAGATTCATGTTTAATTGCATTTAATCTGATTCTCTTGCAAGATCTTCTGTAACTAAACAATCAAAGATCATTGTATTCTGTTGAGATTTCATCTGCTGAGATTTCATCTGCTGAGATGAAGATGATACAGTTGCTTCATGTTGTTTGACTTGATTTGTTGAATCTCAATGTAAGTTGATGATTTTGTTTTTCTTCAATGAAGAATTATCATACTTCAATTCTGAACTTATGTTTATTGACTGATTAACATTTGAAGCTGACATTAATATGTTGTTCTCTTGAGTCTGCATCTTGTCATTCAACTTTCGTCACTTTGAATGCAATGATTCAAAACTTTCATCATTCTTTGTAAAAATCACTTGTTGTTAATTTGTTATTCATACATATACTTCAATAACTTACTATAGTGCAATGTTTAATCAGCTAATATGATGCTTGTTGTATCTTTCTTTGAATGATTGAATCTTGATTGCTTTCAAGAATAATATAAGAGCGTGTGAGTTTTGTTTGTGAGATTTTCACTCTTATCAGTTCGCTGTGAATGTACACTCTTCATAAATTTATTAGATTTCGCTGCATTGTTTGCTGAATCAACATTATTCTTTGTTATATTCAGAACAGCTGTATTATTCACATCATTCTCTTTCATGTTAATGACTGTTGACTGCTTCTGAACATGAGTAGACGCTGCATTGTCTGCTAAGTCAACGTTATTCTTCATTGTATTCAGAACAACTATGTTATTCGCATTACTTTCTTTCATGTTAATGATTACTGACTGCTTCTGAACATGAATAGACGCTGCATTGTCTGCTGAATTGACGTTATTCTTCGTTGTACTCAGAACAGCTGTGTCATTCAAATTTCTTTCTTTCATGTTAATAACTGTTGACTGCTTCTGAACATGAGTAAACGTTGCATTGTTTGCTGAGTCAACGTTGTTCTTCGTTGTATTTAAAACAGCTGTGTCATTCAAATTATTCTCTTTCATGTTAATGATTACTGACTGCTTCTGAACATAAGTAAATGTTGCATTATCAATCAAGTCAACAGTATTCTTCGTTGTATTCAGAACAACTGTGTCATTTGCATTGCTTTCTTTCATGTTAACGACTGCTGACTATTTCTGAACATAAGTAGACGCTGCATTATTAATCGAGTCAACATTATTCTTCATTGTAAACAGAACAGTTGTGTTATTTGCAACGTTCTCTTTCATGTCAATGACTGTTCATGACTGCTTCTGAATATGAGTAGAGTTTATTCAATTTTGCTTTATGAAATCTAAACTTCTTGTCAATCTTTATTGATATACATGATTTATTGAATTATCAATTGTCATTTCATGATTGATTAATAATGTGTTGATCTCATTTCTTCAAATTATCACTTTGTTAATCTTTTCACTTTCATTAACATCAATGAATCTCATGTGCTTTTGACAAGAAACTGAGATTAATAAAGCATTGTTTGTAAGTTCTGCATTGATCATTAGTTCACTGTTTACATACATGTGTTTCTGATTTATCAGAATATGATGTAGCATAAGTCACATTAAAGTGAGCAACATGATTAAATTGATTCAAAACATCGCGTAAGACAGTTTGAAAAACTTTGTCTGAATTTATTTTCAAGATTTCATCATTTATGATGTAAATGATAGTGTTTATCTTAATGTAGCTGATGTTATCTTTAAGAATGTTAATTCACATCTGAAATAAAACATTATAAAATTAATCTTTGTCATCATGTAAATCATAATCAAGTACATCTTTGATCAAAGTTAAGCTCATTTTCAAGATCTTTCTTGAAGTGATCAGATTTGAATATGAATTCATCATTGCATGAAGTTCAACGTCTTCAAGTATTCTGATAAATGACATGACTTCTTGTGACTGCAAAAACTCAGACGCAAATGATGCTCATTGAATCTTTACAATCTTGTATATGATGATGAGTGATTGATCATCTGAATATGATGTAGAACTAGTTTGTGTATAAGTGAAAAATGTGTTGATCTGTTTGACATGTTTTTGTTTAGAGCATCTTCTGTTGTAGAACATTCATTGAATTACAGTAACTAAAATGTTGAAAATTTGATTTGTTTTGAAATCATCAAACATAAGCATATTGATCTTGTACAGAAATGATGTTAATTGTTCATTAATGATAACTGACATTTCATTAAATCTAATGTGCTTGAGTGTAAACATATGCTTTTTAATTCATTGCTTAGCTTGATTTGTTAAATTCTTCAGCTGATATTTATTAATGTTTAAGATTTTAAGAATCTTTGTCATGTTTTTGAAAGTTGAACACTCATCATTAAGTTAAGAATTCTGATATTTGATAGTGATATTCTTTTTAAAACATGAGCTAGTCATTATGATGAGTTGATAAAATCAGTTTAATAAGATAAATAATGATGATGAAATATTGATGCTGCTATTTGACTATGTAAGATGAGTTGACATGATAAACTAAATGCGTACTCAACTGATGTTAAATATGCAGATTCAATCAATTAAGATTAAGTTCAATGAACATATCTTGATCTTAATGATAATGCTTGTTGAAAAATATATATGATGTTAAATCATGATCTTATGTGATTATAAAAGCAAATTAAAAGACTCACATTGAATATGATGAGCAGATGAATGAAAGATTAAGTTGTGTTACATGCAGTGAATGTGATACTGTAAAAGTTGAAACATAATAAATTTACTTTAGCTCATGTTGAAGATTTGCGCTTACATGATGCGCATAACAGCTTAAAGACTAAGCTAGTTTATTGTTGATTAAAGTGTATTGTATTTGCAAGTTGTTATATTTATATTTCAATGTATATTACATAATGATCAGTGTTTCAATCTTTTTGACAGACTTGAACTAGCAGCAAACAAAGAATTTAAACATTGAAAAAGAATATTATTTTCTGTGAAACATATTTATTAATCAATAAATACTGTTTCTTAATCAAATTAATTTTCTTGCAATGCTTGTTCTTCTGCAAAATTTGCTGCAAAAGCTTTGCTTACATTTCAATGATGCTTTTGCTCTTTTGCAAAGTTTATTACTTGATCTTTGCTTGTATTCTGATGATGCTCTTGCTTTTCTGAAAGATTTATTACTTGATCTTCATTTATATTTTGATGATGCTTTTGCTCTTCTGCAGAATTTATTGCTTGATCTTTGCTTGCATTTTGATAATGCTCTTGCTCTTTTGCAGAATTTATTACTTAATTTTCGCTTGCATTCTGATGATGCTTTTGCTCTTTTGAGAGATTTATTGTTTAATCTTTGCTTGCATTTCAATGATGCTTTTGCTCTTCTGTAAAGTTTATTACTTGATTTTCATTTATGTTCTGATGATGCTTTTACTCTTTTGAAAGATTTATTACTTGATTTTCACTTATGTTCTGATGATGCTCTTGCTCTTCTGAAGAATTTGTTGCTTGATCTTTGCTTGCGTATTAAGCTTTGTTTTCATTTCATTGTGATTCTTGCTCTTGAAATTGATGCTTTGTTTTCATAAAATTGATGAATTCTTGTTGACTAAAGTATTTCTCATAAACTTCGTTAATTGAGAACAGATTTTAAACATGTCGTATCATATGTAAATTATGAGCGTAATTGTGCTGAAATTCATCATAGTTACATAATACAACAAATGAGTCGTAAGCATGATTACAGATAATCAGAAGATGATTGAATTAAGACATGAAGTCAAGTTTCTTGATTCTCATCATACATAAAACAATGACAGAAGCTTTTTCATCTTGAAAAGAATTAATCATGTACACTTCAATATTTTAAACTTTCAAGTCTGAAACTAAGCTTCTTTTCAGTAACTGAACTTATGCAATATATTTTGTAAGAATGATGATGTTCTTGATAGATATTTCAACTTCAGCATAGATCTTGACTAGCTTGATTGCTACAATAACTTCAATCTCATTCTGCTTGAACTGAAATGCATTGATTCTTATGTCAATTTCATTAACATTGAGAAATGTTAATGATCATTTTATTTTGCAAAAGCTCTTCAATATAATGATTGCAATAGTTATATTGAATCAAAGTGAAGAGTTGACTGAGAATTGTATTTGAGCTTTGTATCAAACAGTGAATATGACGTCATTTATGATGAGAATTACGCGATACTGTTCAGTAAGAAGCATATGAGAATATTCAAGCATAATCAGACATTTAAATAAACTTTTATTTATATAATGCATGAAACAATTGTTCTTAATATCTTCTTTCATCAATCAAAGTCGCTCATCATCATTAAACATATGCATTGAATTGTTGCTGTAAATCATAGCAATAAAGATTTTTGCATTCTTAACTCTTACAACTTTCTGAATGATAGTATGATCTTCTTTGAATTTTTTTAGCATAGTAGTGTTGAAGTTGATCAGTATGCAAATAACAGCGCTCACGTCATGCTCAAGAATATTCACACTTAGCTTAATCTCGATGCGCTGAAAGAATTCTTGATCTTTTATGTTGAGAATTTTTCTCATCTCGATTCTTTGAAAGTATGAGCAGAAAGTCTTAATAACAGCATCATGTTCAGTCTCATTGTTCATTTTATTGAGCTTGACATTGATAATTTTCTGAAGCATACAACGTTTAAATTCGTGATCTCGCTTCAAAGATTAACGTGTGACATGAAGATTAAGATTTTCATAATTCATATCAAATAAATTCTTGTCGCTCTTAAAATCTTCGTAAGTCATATCAACTTCTTCATTATTGATTTGTACAATTGAAGAATCTTGTGTCTTATGCTGCTTGTCATTCTATTCATTCTGTTGACTCTCAGATTACGTCTTATTCATTGAATGATCACTCAAACTCATGACTTTTAGAAGCAAAGTATTAAGACTGATTTGATGCAATTTGTATTGATAATCTTTAATATCATGTAAAATCTTCTTGCTCTGATTAATAATTTGATGTGTCAGCTGATCATAAAAGACATCAGATAACTCATGAAAGACATTTCATTATCATCAAGCGAGATTGTTGTTTACTGAGTGAGATGTGCAACTGTCTTAAGCGACTATCTGATGTTCAATAAACTGTAAGTGAAAATAAACAATCTTCTTATTCATTAAAATGATATCTTTGTTTTTCAGTTGTTGAAGCTGTTTATTCAGTTTGAGAACAAATGTATCAGCTGTATTGTTGAATGAACTCAGCACTTTGACTTTCTTGCTCAGCTTTAAGAGTAGCATTGTGATAATGACATTCATTAATGTTTTTTTAATCTCAAAGAGTTTCTTAATAAGATCAAAATTATTAGAGAGATTTTAAAAATATTGCATGATCAACATTTGAAACTTATTCAGCTTAATATCTCACTCAGCAAGAGTAATTGAAAGATTTAAGTTTTCAAAGAGAATTGATATGAATTTGATACAAAGATTCTGACTCAGTATAATATTATGAAAGCAATTGTTGTATTTATAATATTTCTTATTAATATGAGCAGAATTAAGAATTTTGATTGTCGCTATTTTGATTTTGTTGAACTTGTCAAACATGATTAAATGAACTGAGATCACATTTAATGTATTAAAAAAACAATACTGAAGTACTTATTTATCATCATTCTGTTACTTATGTTCATGAAGATTGAATGTTGACTTTAACTTAATTGAGCTTTAATCTGTCTTGATGAAAGAATGATAAAGAGCTATGCTCACATTTATCATGTTGAAGAAAATAAACAATTTAACAAGAATGATAACAGTTCACTTGTCATCATTAATCTGCATTTTAAAGTGATTCTTCAAGTTAAATTGATAGTTAAAGTGATTGAAAAGATACAGTAAATCAACATACTTCTTGTCTGTTTTTGCAAATGTGATGAGTGCACATAACTCACAAAGCAATGTCTGAGTCTTCGCAATCAATGCTCGCTGTGTCTTCATTGACTGTAGTCTAAAGAAATTTTTGATAAGTCAGCATTTCTTGTCATTGCAATAAGTGCATCAATATGATAGATAAATAGTTAAATGATTCTTCTTTGAAGTCACTTGTTTTACTTAAATGATATGCTTGTGATTTTTAAACTGACTGAATCACATGTTGAATGCTGAAAAGTTTCACTTTATTCTGATGCTACTGTTGAATTTTTGATACTGATTCAGAAATGTATCTCGTTTAATCATTGAGATGAAAATCTTTAGTTTGACTATGCAATCTTCTGACAAATCAAAGTCTTTTTTAAGTGTGTTCTTTATATTTTGAAGAACTGATAAATCTTCATGATTTTCAAGCAAAATCAACTAAGTATGAGTTAAGATTGATTTGAAAATAAATTTAAAAAGAGTCATTCATTCATCTTGATGCAGATTTTTAATCTTTGAATTATTAATGTTGTATGTGAAAAACATGAATTCAAGATAAAAAGTGTGTGACAAAGACATGTTTAAATAGTTCGTAATAATAACTTCGTGAATGTCAGAATTTGAATGTAAACGAAAGATTCAATTATGTAAAATATCATGAATAGAAAGACAGTTCTTGAATAACAATGATGTGACTTGATGTAATTTAATGTTAAAGCGAATGCTGAATATTCAGTTCATCAAGATCTTCATCACAATCTTGCAAGTAACATAAAAACTTTTATTCAAAGAATTAAATGCATCAATTGCTGATTCAACTACTTCATTGATTTTGAAAATAATTTTAGCTTAAAAGATGACAGATTTGATGCTTTGATGCTTTGATGCTTTGATGCTCAGCTAAATTTGCTTTTTGCATCATTTTCTTATCATTTGAAATGAAAATAGTGAAATTGTTATTCTCAAGCTTTATCGCTTGAGATGTGTGATACATGATGTCAGTTGCTGCATCTTTATTTATTAATGTTGCTTTGAACTTCTTTTTGAACATCATGATGAGATGTTTATTGAAAGATATAAAGTAATGATGTGAAATGATGTTAAGCTATTAAATATGAAGAAGCAATAAGAAGTAATGAGATTGTAAAATGTACAATGATAAGATGAAATGAGATTGCAAAATGTTAAATTTTATACTGATATAAATTTAAATTGAATGATTGATCTTAATCATTGCAGCTTAAATTGAGATTATTATTTGATTGTAATGAGAGATAAAAAGTGAAATAAAATTGCAAAATGTAAAATTCTTGACTGATGTGAGTTGAAGCTAAAAAATTGATCTTAACAATTGCAACTTGAATTGAGATTATTATCTGATTATGATGAAAGATAGAAAGTGAGATAAAGTTGCAGAATGTAAAATTCTCAACTGATGTGAGTTGAAGCTGAAAGATTAATCTTGATAGTTGCAGCTTAAATTGAGATTGTTATTTGATTGTGATGAAAGATAAAAAGTCTTTAAAATGAGAATGATTCTGATTTAACTGTTATGATGTCTTGAAAGTTAAGTTTCTTAAAAAAGCATACACTTGAATAAAGTGAATAAGATTTTGTTGATGAATTATATTCTTCTATTAAATATAATTAAAATGATAGAAGTGTTGATCTTAATTTTGATATGATGATTATCTTTCATTCATAAAACAACAAAGCTGTTATTTATCTTTTATTGAATCATGTTTATTTACACTGTATTCTTCACTATATTCAAACTAATGATATAAAAGAAATAATACAATGAATATTGTTTGCATTTTTATTGCTTATCATGTTTCGCTTTAAAACATAAGCAAACAAGCTGTATCATAAACATCTCAGTCACATCTTCATTGATCTGCATATTCTTCATGTTAAGTCTTTCTGCGATGATCATTTATCAACTTTTATGACTATACTGAAAACGTTCTTCAAGACAAATAAATCAATTCATAGTGAAAATACAATATATATCTTCATAATTCAATCAAAATCTGTCAAGATAGTCAGTCATTTATATTGAATTGAGATTTTCTTTGCTTAGAAAGCATAACTGATCATCTTCTAACATCATGATATTTGTTAACAAAATCAGTATTGCATTGCAAGTCATAATGCTTTCAAGCAAATCTGTTTATTACTTTCACTGTTGCAATTCATGAGAATGTGATAGCAAGTGCTTTCATAAAAGCATCATGAATCACAGTGATTCATCTATTGTCAGTGAGCAGATCAGTCATGTAGTTCAATCAAAACATATTGCATTTACTCATTTAATGATTGCATAACTTTTATATTACTATCAATCACTTTCTGAATACAGTCATGAAGATAAACATTCTGTTCAAAGTCTCTCATGAGTAGCACAGCTTTAACATCTTGTTGTGAAGATTACATTCAAGCGCTTAATGATGCAAATCATAGTTCACATAATTGAAAAATGAGACGATGATCATCATAGAATCACTGAAATGTGATGTTGTTGTTGATTCAACAACAGAGAAAGTTAAAAATTTTTCTTTAAGTCAAGACATTAAAGAATGACATTCTTAAATTAAAGCAGATTCAAAGAATCATTATTCAAGTTTATTAAATCTTACACACTTCAATTTTTCAAATATATTGCATAATTTCACTTTCTTCTCAATCGCTCTTTATATTACTTGTGACTTAATAAACATTGAATAACATTATCATGAAGATAGTGTCAACTGAATGCATATGAAAAATTATGACTAGTGTTAAACAAGCTTTTATTACTCAACATGTTAAAAGACGAAGAAATACTACTTTTGAACTTCATTCATCTTTTAAATCTATCAAAAAAGCAGTTGTAAAAAGAATATTAAATGTTTTGAAGCAAACAAATAGAACAGAGTCGTGAGATAAACAGTTTAATTTGAAAAACATCAAGTATTTTCTTAAAGATACTGTCTTATTTACTGATCTGAACTTACAATTCAAACATAATACACAGCATTGATTCAAGCAGATCTTGAGTATCAACGATAACAGTTGAAAGAATAAAGTTGATTCTGAAATATATAATGAAGAAACAAATGAAAACATGATTGAGAAGTCTGTAGACTTTCATGATGATGATTCAGATGTATATGATTTGTTTTATGTTGTAAACTGAACAATTGTACTTGATGATAGAAAGATTTCATACGACTCAAATATAAAAATATTCAATCATGCAAGTGAGTTTAACTTTAAGCTTTGACATAGTGATCAATCTTATTTGATCTTCGATTGATGTATTAACTGAAACTACATGCATTTTTCACTTTGCAATCAGACTATTGTTCATTGCTTTGATCAATCAATTAAGATGATAAAGACATTGAAAAAACGTAATGATTGAAAAGATCTAAAGAATATACTGTTTCATTTGCAAAATAGTAATAAAAGAAGATTCATCATTGAATTAATTAGTTTATGAACTTGCAAAAATCTCAGTGATTATATCACAAATGATGAAACTTCTCTTGAGTTCAAAGTATCAAGAAAAGATAGAAAGATATAAGTATTAAGAAATGAAATCTTAATTATTATTTTAAGTTGCTTCTTCTGTGTATTAACTAACTGATTGCTTTCATTCAGATCAGCAACATTACTCATGCAAAGCATTTAAAGAACAAACATAAGAAGCATTTGCAAAGAAATGAGTCATACATACTTGATCTTCTTACTTGTTGATGATGTTATCACAAGCAATGTAAAAACTTCACTTGCATCTGTTATCATTAAGATATAAATCATTCTCATGAAGTAATAAAATTGAAGATAATACAATATTAAGCAACAGCAATCTCAAGAAATGATAAAGAAATTGACTGCAACAATTCTTCATTCAGTTTAGTTGTTGAACAACTTCATTCATTCTTAAGAAATGAAAATTCATTAATGAAATCAAATTCTTCATCAAGCAGTCAGTTCATTGCAAACATTGTTTATAGTGTGACATCATTAAGTATGCTTTTATCAAAGTTAATGTATGCAGCAACATTTGATTCATTAATATGTGCATTGTAATCAAACTCATGATTTAACTATTGACAGTAGCAATAAATGAGTTCAATTGAGATGTGTTGTCAAATGCATCAACATTCTTGTTGTCATTCAAACAAGCAGTTGATATCACATGAAGAATCATCAGATGAAAAACTCTTTGAAACAAAATTACATCATCTTTAATGTTATTTCATTATCAACAATTATTTTCGCTTGTTACTGTCACTTATTTGACTGATGAATTCATCTTTACGTTTGTTGATCAGTTAATTTCTTCATTTAAGTTTGAATCTTTAGTCTTTGATACTTAAATTTTCTCAGTCTTCATTGTACATCAGATAGCAATGACTATAAAATCTAAGCAGTCTTGCACTTATGATAAGTTCAGAAGAAGTGATGATAAGTTTAAGCATAATTGACATGCTATCAGAGAGTTTCAAATAAAGATGAAGAAGATAAATGCATAGTCATATATCTTTTGAATTACTCATCAAGTCATGACAAGAGCGAGATAAATAATGATAACAAGATAAAGTTTGTAAACTTTGAAGATTACTTCAACTTGAGATATATAGCACATTAACAATCATTACTTTCATTTCATAAAAGATTTAAATGATCGTATCTTGAATGACAATAGCTAAATCATGAGAATAATGATGATATTTATTCAAGTGATTGATTTCGTTCTTTTTACAATTTAACTAAATATAGTTTATATAATTTACATATCTTAACTATTAAGCTTAAATTGAAGTCAATAACTTTTGAATAAACATGATTCATTGACTTTGCAATTGACATTTTTCAATTCATCTCATTATTGACATTTCATGCACAGATAAACAGTCGAGTGTAAAGAATTAACACAATTTATCATTGCTTCATACAAGTTATATAAAAACATTAATTGATGACTTACAGATAATGCAGCGCGTATGCTCTTCATATAAGATGAAGATAAACAACATCAGCAAGCTTGAACATCATCTTCATCACTGTCATGTTTACTTGCATGATTGATCGCGAAAGATTCTCTGACGAAAGTTATCATCATAATCAAAATCATTATCATGCAATTTGATGCAGCTCATCTGACGCGATCATGAGACTGCAAAATGAGATTCAAACTTGAATAATTCTTATGATGAAAGTGTTCAGATGAACATTGAAAATAAGAATCAAGAATATATGTTAATAGATGATTTTGCAAAAGAGCATATAAACACTGAGATGAATAACGCTGATTTGAATTAAAATATGAAACATATATCATTAAGAATCAAAATGATACAACTTCAGACTAAACTTTTCTTCACATCATCAGCGTTGTAAGTTGAAATCTTCATTGAGACAACTGATCGTGATGTCAAAACAACAGTTAACATGTTAAAGAAAGTATCAAAGTTGTTGAGTTTGAATTCTTAAATGATCAAGAACACAGACAACAATTAATATTATTCATTTCAATATAAAGCAAATTACGCGTTCACTTATTGACTTTATTAAACAAAGATTATCAAAGACAGTGTTAATTGATTTTTTCAAAATTCGCGCTTGCAAGTTTTACATCAACATGTCAGCTTTCATGATGCAAACAAGTGATTGATTGTTAGAAGTTTATTTAGAGTGAGTCAGATAAAAATGTCATTTAACTAAAAGATAAATGTTAAGAAAGAAAGATAGTTACAGAAAAGAAGCTGACTACATATGTGTGTTTCTCAGTTGACGCTAGACTCAATAAAGACTAGTCAAGATGACGAAGCGAGAATAAATCTGACAAGACTAGAAGATTGAGTCTGACAAGATTAGAATCGTGACATTATTCTCTCTCTTTGACAATTCATGTTTGCATGAATATATTTTCTGCTCAACTTGATTAATTTGTCATGATGAATTGACACATAGAGATTAGGTCAGAAATTGAGTTGAAGGTCAGATCTGAGTTAGCTCTGAAACTTTATGACTTTGTCAAGACATCATTTAAACTACGTCATATCTTCAACTTAATATATCATGAGTTATGTTGTGCTCAACTTAACAATGCTTGACAAACTCTTTATAGTTGATTAATTCTCTCAAGTTATCAAGAACTTCTTAATAATTAGCTCTATCATAATATATACTCATTCTGTGTCTGCTTAGAATATCACATTGTCATATCACTCTTATAAATCTCATTTATTCATTTAGTAAATCTGATCATCACAGTTCTAATTATTTTAAACTCTTCTTAAAGATGATGATTTGATATTCAAGTATGATAACAGCAACGTAATTGCAACAGAATTGAAACAACAATGTTTCAATCTTACAAAACATTATATTAGAAAACAAACGTTGCATAATGAAATCAGAAAGTGAAGAAGCAAAAGATAAACTCTCTTTTGATATTAATGAACAGCTGACACAAGTAATGCTTCAACATGATGAACTGCAAAAGAAACAGAAGTTAGCAGCTATTTAATCAAAGATTGAGATTCTGCAAGTCATTGAAACAATGAAGAGAAGTTATTAAGTCTTTACTTAAGCTCTCATGAAGAATTCGAATGATCTACACATCATTTTCATAGTGTTGACGATGACAAAACAAAGTCATCACGAAGTCGTTTCACAGAAGCGAAGACTCTCAATGTCTTTGAAGAAGTATCATGATAAAATCATAAAAGAACATAAAGAGTGAATTCGCGATGTCAAAATCTCATTTCAAAATATTTCTTGACATTTTAAAAAAGATGAGAAAAAGATTTTGTACTGCATGATTTATCTGAAGAATGAATCAAAGAAACTTTGATTCAATCATGAAGAGACTATGTCTGCAACTCAGCAGATGTAATTCAATTTTATCAACTTTCTTCTGAATTTAATCAAAAACTTGATGAATTGAGACATAAACGTGACTCAGCAGTATGCAAATGCATCGCAACGTTCAAATCAAATGATACAAACGTTTGCAGCTCATCTGAGCATTCTGAAACATCAACTTTCGTTGTATAGTAATAAGCATAAGTGAACTCATTTATTCATCAAGTTGAGATCTGAGCTGCGTGTAATCATTACTAATGTGCAGTTGATTTCTATCACATGAGATGCATTAATCAATCTTGTCGCTCAATTGAAAATAAATCTGCGAAAAGAACACATCTTGTTGTTGAAATAATCTCAAGATGAGAACTTGCATGATCGAGATAAAGTTAACAAGAAGACTTATTTAAAGCAAAAGAAATCTCATCAATTAACTCAACTTAACTCTTTGTCAAAAGTGAGCTCACACACTTTGTTACATTATAGCAAGAATTTGTTCAACATAATGTGCTACACATGCAATCAAAAGAATCATTACTTTATTAATTGTAAAGATGAAAAGATCAAGAATAGATCAAAAGAATCTGATGTAAATCGAGTATTTATTGATTCAATGTCACATATGAATTATTTCAAGATTTCGAGAAAAGACAAGCTCTTGATGAATGCTTCAAATCATTGAGAGAAAAACAAGAAGTTCTCTTCATAAAGATTCTTATATATAAAGAGCATGTAATTCAGAAAGATCAGAAGACAGAAACGAAGATTTACATGAATATCAATGTTGAGATGAACGTGATTAGTCAACATTTTATCATTGAGCAAAGTATGTTATTGCTGAACATCAATCTTTCAAGATTTATCTGAATGAATGATCAGAATGTTTATTGTTATGATGTTTATAAGATGTGCTATCAACTGAGAGACAGCTGAGACATAGAGAAAAAAGATATAAGTATCTTCTATGTTATTGACAAGAAAGAATCTTCTCTGATTCTGAGTATATCAAGTATGCAATTCAAGCATATTTGAATAAACATGATTGCAAGAACATGATGTTTCAACGTGAATGAGCACGCATTTAAGTTGTTCTTTGCATAAGTATTTGCAAAAGCTTTACAAGATGAGTTTACTGTGTATACTCTTGTCATGATTAACGTTGTCAAAGAGTTAATCATTAAACATTAAGTGAAAGCAATGAATAATGCAACAAGTTGTATCACAAACGCATTTAAAATGCAAACTTTACTTGTTGAATTGAAAGAATACAAAGATATATTTTTAACAGAAAGTGTTGACAAATTGTTCTTGCATAAAGATCATGATTATGCAATCAAAATCACTGCAAAGTCATTGTATGAATCGTTGTATAATTTGTTGAACACAGAGTTAGCGACTCTGAGACAGTATTTAAACAATGTCTTAGCGAAAAAATGAATTAAGCACTTCATCAGCTTGACTGACGCATCTATTCTATTCATGCTTAAAAAGAATGATAGTCTTCATTTATGCATGAACTATCAAGATCTGAATAAGATCACTGTCAAAAATCGTCATTTGCTATCTTTAATTAGTGAAACTCTAAACAGACTCAATAAAGTTAAGCAGTTCACTAAGTTAAATCTGAAGAATGTTTATCATCATCTCAGAATTCAATGTAAAGATGAGTGAAAGATGACATTTCATACTTGTTACAATCACTTTAAATATATGATCATGTTGTTTGATTTAATCAATGCATCTATCATTTTTCAGACTTATATTAATAAGATCTTGACAGAGCTTTTAAACAACTTTTGTATTGTTTATCTGAACAAAATTCTAATCTTCTTTGTAGAGAAAACTGATCACGTAGATCACATGAAGTAGATTTTCGAAAGATTAAGAAAGTTCAAGCTATATGCTAGCTTGAAGAAGTGTGAATTCTTTATCACTAAAGTGAACTTTCTAGAATTTATCATATTCATCAAGAACATTTCAATGAACTTAAGTAAAGTAAACATCATCAAAACGTGACTCAGATCGAAGATGTATCAAGAAATACAAGTTTTTCTGAGATTCATCAATTTCTATCAACGTTTTATACATCACTACTTTCAGATAGCAGAATCTTTAACAGAATTGCTGAGAGATAGTGTAAAAGATGTAAAAATCAGCTCATTCATATGATTGAGCAAAGTGAAACAAGCTTTTAATCAGCTTTGCAACGTCTTTATGAAAGCATTTATACTAAGACACTTTGACTCAGAGCGACATATATGCATCAAGATTGATGCATTCAATTATGCAGTTGTAAGTATTTTGTCTCAGTCAGATGATGAAGATCAGTGACATTTAATTGCATTCTGATTCAAAATGATGATAAATGTTGAAAGAAATTATGAGATACATGATTAGAAGCTTCTAGTCATAGTAGCAATGTTTAAACACTGATGACACTATGTGAAAAACAGTTATCATACTGTCAAAGTTCTGACAAATCATAATAATCTGAAGAATTTTATGAACGTTCAAGAGTTAAACGAAAGACAAGTCAGATGAATCATGAGATTGTTGATTTGCAACTTTGAAATAACACATAGATCAGAAAAAACAAACTTAATCAATGCATCATTGAGATAATCTGACTATAAGAGTGAGAACATTTCTGCGAATCATTTGCTGCTCATTCTGCAGCGAAAGCTGACTAGAATAGAAAGCTTAAATAGCTTTATATTCGTAGCAATCAAAGAACTATACTGTATATGAATAATTAATGATGTCAAGAAGATGTTCATTTACAGTATAAGTATGAACAAAATTCAGCAAAACATGTTGAAAGTAGACTGCAAAATGAAACTTACTAATGAACATGAATGATTAATGATGTTGAGAAGATGTTCATTCACAGTATCAGTGAATGAAGATATTCAGCGAAACATGTTGAAAGCAGATCGCAAGATGAAATTTATTGTACATGAGTGATTAACGAAGTTGAGAAAATGTCTGTTCATAATGTCAGTGAAAACATAAGTATATGTTCAGCAGTGCATGTCAAAAGTATGCTGCTGAAAGTCATGACTTTAGCAGTGCGAGAAATGCATCTAGATGAAGTACATTTCTTGAGAGATAGAATCTCTCAACTCAGATCAACAACTTTGAGAAGCACAGACATTGAAATGTTAACTCATAAAAATTACAACGTAGCTAAGAAACAGCTTAATTCTGTTGCTGAAACTGTTGATTGCAAACAACTCATTTCATGTGCAATTGTCAAAGTACTGATAATTCATGAAACAACATACAACTTCAGTAAGAAATTCATAGTTAAGCTCATCAAGATCTTACAGCAAGAAGATGAATTTACTGTGAGACTAAAAGCAGACGAAACGACGAGTATACAAAAGAGTGACATTGAAGCTTGAACATTGAATAGTCAAGAAATAATAGAATACAATGAATCATTGTATGTTTCAGAAGATTTTTCTGTCAGAGAAAAGTTATTGAAACATCATCATGATGACTCATTAGTAAGACATTTTGATGCTGACAAGATCAGCGAGCTATTAAATTGCAAATATTACTGAAAAAGTATGATCAAGAATGTCAAAGAGTATATAGATACTTGTGACATTTGTCAGAAAGTAAAGATGAAACATCATCTATCATATGATGAGTTGAGATCACTACTTCGATTCACAAATTCATGAAAAGAAATCACTATGAATTTCATAACAAATCTGTTGTTTAGTAAATGAAAAGAAGTCATTTATGACTTAATTCTTGTGATAGTTGATCACTACATGAAGATGACGCGTTATCTGTTTACAAAGAAGACTCTGACTGTTGTAAAGTTAACAGAGTTGTTCTTTGAGCAGATTGCTTTAAGATATGAAATATTAAATAATATAGTTATTGATAAAGATAATTTATTTATCAGTGCATTCTGATCAAAGATCTGCTATCATGTCAAAGTGAAACGATGACTAAGCATCATCTTTCATTCGCAAACAGATGATCAGACAGAATGACAGAATCAAACGCTGAAACATTATCTACAAGTATATTGTTCAGAAAAGCAAGATGACTGAGTTATGCTTCTACTTGTAGTTGAGTTCATGTATCATCAGACAAAGCATTCTTCGTTGAGCTGTAGTCTCTTTAAAATCATGTATGATTACAAGTTAATCTTTGACATACACATTAAGAATGATGCTATGAAAGAAGAAGTGTCAGCAGCAAAAAAACATGTTGAAATGCTGCAAGATGTGCAAAACATGTTGACGTAATGATGATAAAATGCAATTGATGCTCAGGCAAAGTACTATAATTGAAAACATAAGTTTAAGTTCTTTAATATTGATGATTTAGTCATGCTATCAGCAAAAAACCTGAAGCAGAAGAAGTTGAATAAGAAGTTATTAAATAAAATGATAGAACTCTTTCATATACAAGAATTCATAAACAAGCAGATGTATCATTTTGATCTTTCAATCATTTATAAAGTTCATTCTGTCTTTCATGTATTTCTTTTAGAGTTGTATAATCGTAGACTAAATGATAATTCTATACTTAATTATCTTGTATTCAAGCTTATTAATGATGAGTAAGAATGAAAGATAGAAAAGATTCTACAGAAGCAAAAAAGAAAGAAAATCTTATATTATAAGATACAATAAAAAGAATATCTCATTGAATATAATCAATAAATATTAAGCGAAGATATGAAAAATGTCTTGAAGTTTATAGAAGCTTTTGAAACAAGGTTAAAACGTAAGCGAAAAGCATAATCATTCACTTTCAAGCATAAACTCATTATTAGAAAAGAAGAATCATTGTATTATGATAGTTTCACTCTTTAATGAGATGATCACATATGTAAATTAATAGATAGAAGAAAAAAGCGCAAAGATGCTTAAACGCGCTCGACAAGAAAGCGTAATCATCATGATACAATAAACATTATGCAATCATCACTTTATTAAACATCTTTTACATGAAACAAGATTGCAAACTTCTTCTTCTTTTTTATTATCAGATTTACATTGAGACGTGAAGACAAAGATTCAAGAAATGACAGATTATGCTAAAATATATCAGAATAATTAGAAATGCTGACAAAATGATATATAATCAAGATTGAATGTATTGCAAAGCGCTTTACATTCAGAATTTCTCTAACAATATCATTAATAATCATCATTTCTTTGAGAATGAACTTTTGAATCTTTAAAGACTTAAGTTTGTGAACTCTTTCAAGATGATTCTTTACATGAGTTGCTGCTGTCAATTTCTTGTAAAGAATTTTCTGATGAGCAGTAAATGTCTTCAAAGCGATGTTCTCTTCTTCATCTTTAATTGCACTATCATGAATATTCTGCAGATGAAAGAATTCATTGATAGTTGAAATGCAAATGTTGAAAATCTAGACATTGAATCATGAGCATTTAGCAGACGTATCAGATAAATATACTCATTGCAATACAGAAATCTTCATTACTCACACAGCAAGCACACTTCTTGTACATAGTCTTTCTTTGAAAGATGACATCACACAGCGATGCTTTATTCTCAATATGTAAAACTCAAGCACACTTTATACAAATCACTCTATCTAGAACTTCAAGATCAGCAGCACTTCTTTTGCTGATTCTCACAATTGACAGTTGAAAAGCATCAGTAATGACATCAAGAAGTTGAATAAGTGAATCTCATCATCGTTCTTCAATTTCGCAAAGTCTGTGAGTTCAACAAGATCATTGATAAAGCATTAATGATCATTTCTTTCTTCATCATCTTTCGAATTTTTTCTTCAATAGCAAAGATGTATTCAAAAGTTTGAATAGTAGAAGTGATGAGTTTTCAATCAGAATTTGATGACATCTGCATCATCATGAGCAATTCAGCATCAGCAGCATCAGCAACATCATGATCATCACGTTTGATCAATGTTTTTTAAGCAAACTTATGATACTGTTAATTGCAGTAATAGTCGTGAAATCTCAAGTTGTAACATCACTTACTTTTGTAATGATCTTGACTCAAGCATCAGTCAACTTCATCATCTTATGACTTTCTTTAAGCATCGCTGCATATTCACAACTCATGATCTAGATTTCTTACTCTTACTATACAAATATACTCAAAGTCTGTCAAAAGTAATCACATAATGATAAAAATACAATTTTTTTTTAATTCTTACTTGATTCAACACTCATTATGAATCTATGCAAGATTTTATATAATGTAGCGAGCGTCGCTTTAGCGCAGCACTTTTTTCATTTATGAAACTACTTTTTTCTGCGCTCTATACTGTAAATGTTCTCAATGCAAGAACTTTATGAGCTTATTTCTTTTTCATCTTTCACTTCTTTCATCTGACTCTTTAATGATATCACAGCTTGAAACTGACTCAGTATGATCATTGAGAGCATCATTTGAATCGTTGCTGTCATCATGCTTGTGATTTCTAAGAGCATTTTCAAGTTCATGATGTTTTTCTTTCATTGCATTAATCTTCTTTCTATCTTTCATCTGAAACATGTTAACAAAACATGTTTGATTGACATTTAATCATCATTACACTTGCACATCATTGTTATGACATTGAATACACGTCTCTCATGTAAAAATTTATTGAAGTCAATCTTTTTAATTTGTAGCTGCATCAATAATGCATTGTGAAACTTCGCTCAATTTCTGTATAAATGCAAATGTTGATGAGTCACTTCTGACATCAGATATTGAAAATGAGCTGCATTAAATTTCTCTCTTCAAACTATTTTTCATGTCTATCTGATCTGTTTCTGTATGAGTGTCAGTCACATCACTATCTTTGTATGCTGATGCTTGATCAGCGATAGCGACAGTTTGTATGCATCGTCAATCATCTTGTTTATTGCTTCATTTTCAAGCACTTTTGCATGCTTTGTCACTTAATGCAACTTCAGCGTGACTCTTTAAAAGTGAATGTTTTCATGCATAGTTTGAATTCATTGCAGACGTGTCTGATCTCTTGTTGATGTTATGATTTTCATTGTTTTCAGAAAGATCTGACTGTCACTGTACATTTTGTATATCTTTTCGTAACTCTCTTGATTCACTGTCACTACATTTGCAAGATGTTTTACTCTTGCAATCAATCTCTTCAATTTCTTGTGATGAGTAATGATTAAGATTAATTCTCTCAGTCTTTTATTTAACTCTCAGTTGACTCTCATTGCAATTGCTGTAACATCATTTTCGCTGTCACTATCATTTAAGTAAACTCTTTGTTTTGATGCAAATGTGTCAAGACTATGTTTCTTTATTGACATTTTCTTGTTTGCAACTATAATCATCTTCAATGACTTCATTCAAAGAGACAATGTGTAGAAGTAATTTCACTTCATCTTCGTTCATTCAAGAGTTTCTTTCATTCACTTTTGCTTCAGCTGCAAAAATGTTTTATGCAGTTTTGATTTTCAATCTCTTTTTGATATCAAGTTGTTGCAAATTCAATGTATCATTGCTTTAATAACTTTATTTGATTTTCAAGAATTCATGTTCATTATTGATCTTTGTATCAACTTTCATAAGTGAATATCTATTAACACTGTGTTTGTTTCTACTTGTAAAGCTTTTATTGATGTTGCATGATAAACATTGATGATTTATCATAATGCTTTTTCTTATACTGATTTTAGCTTAACATTTAAATCTTTTCAATGATTCTTCATCTCTTGTGATGTATATCATATGATGACTTCGTGACTAAGCAGAGAGCATGTCATCGCGAAGTATATTTGCTTTCTCGTCATCATTGATGAACTTCAAGTAAATTCAATGATTGTCTGCATGATTTTCTGTCTAATCATCAACTTTGCTTTAACATGACATATGTGAATCACTCATTTTAGCTAGAAGTTGAGTTGAACTTTCAAAACTCTGATGTCTGATTTTGAATCAATCTGATGTTCTGTCAACTTTAAACTTTCATTCATATTAAATCATTTAAAAGTTCTTGTAAAATGAATTAACTTATGCTTTGTCTTCAAAAATTTGATGTCATGCATTTTTAATTACTGTTCACATCTATCATAAATTTCATCAAGAACTTTGCAGTTGCGCTTTGTAAACTCTTTATATGTTAGAATGTTGATATCATTTACAAAGCTTATGAAGTTAGTTCTTAATTTAATGTCATTACATGCTTTTAATAAGTTCATGTTGTAAAATAAGTATAATATCGATGACAGCAAAAAGTCTTGTAATATGTTGATGTTCATACTGCATTTCATCATTATGTAGTCATTAATTGTAATGATGATGCATTGATCTTTCAGAAAATTCTTCACAAATTTGAAAAGCAGTCTGAAAACTCATTTCTTTTTCATGTCGTGTAAAAGTCTGTTATGTGTCACATTGTTAAACACATTCTTCTCATTTAAACTCAGCAGTGAAACTACTTTTCTTCTTGTATCATTTCATACAATGTATATCTTTTTTATAATGAGTTGCAAAGTTGTATTTATTAATCTATGCTTATGAACTTTCATCTGAATGTCTGATATCAAGTCACAAGCTTTCATGATGTTTCACAAATGTTCAAATATGATGAACTTCAATATTTTGCTCAATGTGTTAAATAGTACAATTGATTTATATATTTTTGCATTAAAGTAATCTTTCTTGTTTGACTTACACATCACTATTGTGATTGCCTTCTTGAACTGAGTGAGCTGTATTTCTTTTTATAGACATTTTTTAAAGAGAAAGTGTATTTATTTTGATGTGTTATTGACAAGTCTGTGCATTATTCTATTCATGTATCTCATGTATTTTAAAGTCTTGTTAAATATCATTTTGTAAATGACTTTTTTAATCTTGCAATGCATCAGTGAAGCATCATCTTTAATCAAGAATAAATACTTAAAGTCTTTCATGTTCAGCATAAAAATCTCTGAAGATGATGAGAAGTAAGCATGAAACATCATTTCTGTTTTATTCTGTGCTATCATGATGATGTTAAAGCACTCTGATTTCATCAGAAAGAAAATCGTTGCTTAAGTCAATATGTTTGAGACTGCATTTCTTGCTCATTTTGTAGTTTGAAACAGTTCTCTTGAGAATCACTTAACATTCTGCATGATTTCTTAATATTCACTGCATTTTTGTTTTCTGATGATCTTGCTCTTTTTATCACATGCTCAAATGTACTCTACTTAATCTCTGATGATTCAACAGTTTCTTCTCATTCATTGTACATTCTTAATGATCTTTATGCACTTTCTCATTTATCTCGCTTTGATCATTTTGTATGATTTCACTTAAAGAGTGAAAGTTTCAATGATCTTCTTTAATGCATTCAGCAGCTGTTTTGTATATTTATTAATGCATTGATGTTTCACTTTCTGATCTGACAATGATTTCAACATTTGTTTTCTCAAAGTATTAATGAACTTCTCTTCATTTATTATCTTTTAGTTACAACGTGATTTTCACGCTGACTTTTTGCAAACTCTGAAATCTATAATTGTCTGTATCAATAAATGATTCAAGAAGTTTTTTATTTTCTCATTGATTTCACATTTTATCAATCTGTTTATGATATCATTTATTATGAAGATTAAATCTATCATTGTTTGAAATTTTTGATAGTCTTTCATAATTGTGTCTTGAAATAGCATTAATGATGTTTTGATGCTTGTGATCATTTTGATTAAATCATTCAACAATAAATGTTGTTTTAAGTAAAATGATTCTTTTTATATAAAGTGATGTAAATTGAAGTCTTTTACAAGAATGCATTCTTTTGACATATGCAACATCTTTTCAATGTTTAAAAGATTTTCTTTTTCATGAATGATCTTATGATTTCTAAGTGATGAATTGTATGCTTCATGAATGTGTATAACTTTCTGAGTCATTTGTGCATCATCTGTTAATGTTTATAATGTAATTGTATTTACATTTTTGAAGTATCATGTTGAATATCAAATGTTGCTGTTGATTCTCTTATTTATGTAGAAACAGATTCTATCTTCATTATTCTTCAGCATGAAGTCAATCATTGCTAAGCAATATGCTTTGAAAATGTCATTAAATCATCAGAGTTCTTGAAGAATCAAAATGTCATAATTCTTTATCTTTTTCTCATGTAGTAACATTATCATCATCTTGTTTCTAAACTTGTAAATGTTGTACTGTAGTATTTAAAGCTTCTTTTGCTGAAACATTAAAATTTACATTTCAAACTGTTTAATGTTCTCTTGAGTATTTGCAAAGTGTTTGCTTCACTTGTAAGATTCTCAACAAAAGATAACATTAACAGTGATGTGATTAACATTGATTTCAATTCATTTGATCTTGACTTCTTGATCAAGTGATTCAGTATAATGTTTTCTGATGTGATGATTGCATTGAACAGATGACTTTCATTCATTAAGCATCTTTGCTTTCTCTTCAAGTTGTTGTTCATCAGTAATTTCAAATTAATAAATGTTTTTATGAATGTCTTTGATGTTACTGTCTTAAGTTCTTTCTGCTTTCATACAACATGATATAAAGATCTGTGCTTTGTGACTTTCTTTATTCTTTCTTTTTCAGCTTGTCATTTATGACATTAAAAGTCAAAGACTTTGTGTATGTTTTAACATACTTCATATTTTCACATGTTTTGAGTCTGTTTATGAAAACAATGCTTTAAGCAATGATTCAGCGCATAGTAAGCACATTTCTGCTTGTTTTTGCATTCATACATCTTATGATCATATTCTTGATACTTTAAACACTGATGCACTCTACAGCTTAAATCATAGAACTGTGTGATCTTTATATCAATTTCATGACATACTCTCTCATTGATCAGCTTATTTATCATTTCAGTGCTGATTACACATATTATCAGCAAGATGTATCTCTTCTGCTCACTCTTTTTTGTGAGTTACTCAATCTTCTCAATCATCATTTCTGAATGTATATCTTTATTGATCTTGATGAGTGCTTTCATCTCTTTCTTTTTTATGTTCTTAAACATTTCTTTGATTTTAATTTTATGTATCACTACTTTAAAACTGATCTTGTGCAGACATATGTTCAATGATATCTCTTTGATTCAAAAATCGTTTTTCTTCAATGTTTTCTTACTGCTCTTCATCTTGATTCAAAATATCAACAGTTTTGATCATTTCTTTATTGTTTCTATGTTTTTACACATTAACAGCATCTCGTCAATGTCAATTTCTTTCACTCATCTCACTATATTCTTCATTATTATCATCATGATTCTCTTTACTTCTTCTTCTTCTTTGATGAAAATCTTTACTTCAAATTTCTCACAATGATTTTGCATTGATGATAATATATTGATGTTGAACATAAAATGATTCTTAAATGATGTTGTTAACTTCATACTCATTCTTTTCACTCAGCTGTTAACATGTTTTCTCTTTTTCATGAACTCTTTTTCAAGTTTACTCATTATCTTTTTCAGTCTCTTCAACTGATTCTTCATGCATTGATTAACAGTTGACGCAACGACGCGTTGATGCATCAGCTTTTCTATCATTTTTGTCAAACTTTTCATCTTTTCTCAAAGCATCAGTTTGTTGTTTCTACATTTGTTAAACTCATAAAGTACTTGCAGCTTGTGTAATTTCTTCTGTATATCTTTTGTCTTGACTGAATTCTTCTACAAGATGATGATAATTATCTTTCATTCACTTATTAATGTTGTGTTAATGATGCTTCTCATCTGTTTTTGATGATCAGAATGAAGCGTAAGCATCATGTCAATGATGTGCTCTGTCTTTAAATAGTTTAAGTAATTTATTTTGATTTCTATGTTTATGTAATAAATACTTTCAATTGAATGCTTTGAATATATCAAATTTTGTAAATGATTGTGCTTTCTGCAGTCTGTCTTGTTGATAAAAATACAATTGTGATTGAAAAAAGATGAAGTTGAAGAAAATGAAAAGTTGAGAGAAACTGAAAGAGTAATAAACAAATCAACAATTATTATTCACTCTTGTTTATGCTTTATTGCTTCAGCAACATCATTTACTTGAAAGATAAACAATGCTTATGTGCTATTTACACATCATCATTGCTGTCATCTACATCAAGTTCACATCACATATACTATTTATAATGTCATTTATATGCATTATAATTGAAGATGAATCATCATTCAATTAAAAATTTCTTTTTTTCTTGTTTTTTCACAGAGATTTGAAGATTTTTATCAAGAACTTCTAGAGTGAATCAATGAGTGCACGTCATTGTTTATCAGAGTAAACAAAGACATTAATTATTGAGATTGAGAATAAACTTATTTAGAAGAGAAGACAATTATCATGATGAATTGACACATAAAAGTTAAATCAGAGACTGAGTCAAAAATCAGATCTGAATTAGCTTTGAAACTTTATGACTCTGTCAAGACATCATTTAGACTACGTCATATTTTCGACTTAATATATCATCAGTTATGTCATGCTCAACTTGACAATGCTTGACAAACTCTTTATAGTTGATCGATTTTCTCAAGTTATCAAGAACTTCTTAATGATTAGCTTTATCATAATATATATTCATTCTGTGTCTGCTTAAAATATCACATTGTCATATCATTCTTATAAATCTCGTCTACTCATTTAGTAAATTTGATCATCACATAATTGTTCAATCATGATTTCACAGACTCAGATATGTTAAATTGTGATTGATTGAATTGTTGATTAGTGCAATTTGTTCAAGTATTAAATATGAAAATTGTTAATGATCTTCTGAGCATTCATAAATTCATCATCATCAGCGTTGTATCAATTGAGATCATTGTCATAATCATTTCATTTAACTTTATACTGAAGTTATCTTTGATATCAACAAGAATTCAATATATCATTAATTTTTCACTCATCTTCGTTGTTTATCATTATTGAATCTGAAGATTCATTCTTTTAATCAAACAAGAAATCATCAATGACAGAGTAAAGCAGATCAGAATAAAATACATCATGAAAATGCATAGACTCTGATAATTTCAGTTTATATAAAGAGTCAATGAAATTTAAATTGATGAAAGAATCAAGCATTTTGTCATTTAGCTTCTTGAAAGATCTCGCTGTAATGATGTTTCTTTCATTCAGAAACATCTTTGATTCAATTTTATAATCAACTTCTTTTCTATGTTTATTGACTTGTTTCATCATTTGTTTTCATGTTTTGACTAATGATTCATGAGCAAACTTCAATGTCTTGTTCATATATTCAAATATATTCTCGACTTTAATCATTTGCAAGCGTTCATGAAAACTTTCATATTCAATAACATTGAATTCAAAGCTCATACAAGAATAAAAGTCTTTGTTTAGAAAGAAAGAGATTGAAAAGATGATTAAGAACAAAGCATTATTGTTAATGAACTTGATCATAAGTAGTAGTTTAGCTCAGTCATTCTGCATGTATGAACAGAAGAATTAAAGATATTTTTCAATGTTTTGATTAACTTATTCACTTTGATTATCAATTTGAAGATAATAAACTGTAAAGAGTTGAAGATTAATATTTAGTCTTTTTTTTTCTTACTTGATTTAACACTCATTGTGAATCTATGTGAGATTCTATATAATGTAGCGAGCATCGCTTTAGCGCAGCGTTCTTTTTGTCTATAAAATCACTTTTTTCTGCGCTCTATACTGTAAGTGTTTTCAATGCAAGAATTTTATAAACTTATTTCTTCTTCATTTTTCTCTTCTTTCATCTGATTCTTCAATGACATTACAGCTTGAAACTGATTCAGTATGATTGTTGAGAGCATCATTTGAATCATCACTATTATCATGATTGCAATTTCTAAAAGTATTTTCAAGTTCATGATGTTTTTCTCTTATTACATTGATCTTCTTTCTGTCTTTCATTTGAAACATGTTAACAAAACATGTTTGATCAACATTTAATCATCATTGCACTTGCACATCATTATTGTAATATTGAGTACACATCTTTCATGTAGAAATTTATTTGAAGTCAATCTTTTCAATTCATAGCTGCATTAATAATATGTTGTAAAACTTCACTTAACTTTTGTATAAATGCAAATGTTGATGAATCACTTCTGACATCAGATATTGAAAATGAGCTGCGTTAGATTTCTCTCTTCAAACTACTCTTCATATTTATCTGATTTATTTCTGTATGAGCATCAGTCATGTCACTATCTTTGTACGCTAATGCTTAATCAGTGATAGCAACAGTTTATGTACATCATTAATCATCTTGTCTGTCGCTTTATTTTCAAGCACTTTCGCATGTTTTGTTACTCAATGCAACTTCAGTGTGATTCTCTAAAAGTGAATGTTCTCATGCGCAGTCTGAATTCATCATAGATGTGTCTGATCTCTTGTTGATATCATGACTTTCACTATTTTCAGAAAGATCTGACTGTCACTATATATTTTGTATATCTTTTTATAACTTTCTTGATTTACTGTTGTTACATCTGCAAAATGTTTTACTCTTGCAATCAATCTTTTCAGTTTTTCATGATGAGTAATGATTAAGATTGATTTTCTCAGTCTTTTATTTAACTCTCAGTTGACTTTCATTATGATCACTGTGATTTCATCTTCACTGATGTTATCATTCAAGTAAACTCTTTGTTTCAACATAAATATGTCAAGACTGTGTTTTTTAATTGATATTTTCTTGTTTGTAACTATAATCATCTTTAATGACTTCATTTAAAGAAATGATGTATAAAAATAACTTCACTTCATCTTTATTCATTCAAGAGTTTCTTTCATTCATTTTTACTTCAGTTGCAAAGATGTTTTGCACAGTTTTAATTTTCAATCTTTTTTTGATATCAAGTCATTGCAAATTCAATGTATCATCACTTTGATAACTTTGTCTGATTTTTAAGAATTCATGTTCATTATTGATCTTTGTATTAGCTTTCGTAAGTGAATATTTATCAACACTGTATTTATTTCTACTTATAAAGCTTTTATTAACGTTGCATAATAAACATTAATGATTTGTCACAATGCTTTTTCCTGTACTGATTTTAGCTTGATATTTAAATCTTTTCAATGACTCTTCATCTTTTATGATGTATATCATACAACTGCTTCGTGACTAAGCAAAAAGCATGTCATCACGAAGTATATTTGCTTTCTCATTGTCACTGATGAATCTCAAGTAGATTTAATAATTGTCTGCATGATCTTCTGTCTAATCATTAACTTTGCTTTAACATAATGCATGTGAATCACTCATTTTAGCTTAAAGTTGAGTTGAATTCTCAAAACTCTGATGTTTGATTTTAAATCAATTTGATGTTCTGTCAGCTTTAAGTTTTCATTCATATTAAATTACTTAAAAGTTCTCATAAAATGAATCAGCTTATGCTTTGTCTTTGAAAATTTAATGTCGTGCATTTTTGATTATTGTTCACATTTATCATAAATCTCATCAAGAACTTTGCAATTGCACTTTGTAAACTTTTTATATATTAAAATGTTGATGTTGTTTACAAAGTTTATGAAGTTTATAAAGTCAGTTTTCAACTTAATGTTATCACATGCTTTTAACAAGTTCACGTTGTAAAACAAGTATAATATTGATGACAGCAAAGAATTTTGTAATATATTAACATTCACGTTGCATTTCATCATTATGTAATCATTAATTGTGATGATGATGCATTGATTTTTCAGAAAATTCTTTACAAATTCAAGAAGCAATCTGAAAACTTTTTTCTTTTTTATGTCATGTAAAAGTTTGTCATGTGTCACATTGTTGAATGCACTCTTCTCATTCAAACTTAGCAGTGAAACTACTCTTTTTTTGATATTACTTCATACAATATATATCTTTTTTATAATGAGTTGCAAAGTTGTATTTATTAATCTGTGCTTAACAATCACAACGCACGCATCACAAATTTTGAAAAAGAGCACTACAAACAAGACAGAGTGAATCTAGAAGATGATTGAACGACGATGAATTGCATGAATTGCAGCAGTGCTGATTCGAAGACGATTGCAAGCAACGTCAATTCATTGCAAGAAAACAGAGACGTGAGATCGAAACACTCACGTGATGACAAAGAGAACGTTGCTAATATTATTGATTTACTAATAAAGATATCAACGTTAGAGAAAGAAAAGAGCAAAGATTATTCATGAAAAGAGGTAGCATTGAAGCTGATTCGACATCTTTGACTTGACTCAGAAGAAAAACATCACGCGAATCAGAACGCGTTCATCGCGAAGAATGTACAGAAACTGAAGACATCAGTTCAACTGCTTAACAAGCAGTTGCATATACAGAAAAACACACGTCTTTCAACGAAAATCATGTCATGAGCGAACGTGACAAGAGAAGAAATAGCGACAAGAAAGCAACGTTTCAGAAGTGATTCATCATCGCTTCGCAAGAAACGAGAAGTCATGATTAAGATAATGAACAGAAGAGAAATAGAAGAGATACAGAAGAAGTCGATTGAACAAATTCTACAGAAAATCGCAGACGTGTCGACAGGTCAAAGAAATCTAATCGTGTCACTTCGCAAGCTGAGCAGCGATGACATTTTCCTTCACGCAGTTAGCTCAGATGCTCAAGCAAATCTGAAAAAGACTCAGACGTGAGCAAAAGAAATCGCGAGTTCGACACGCGTAGCACGTCGAACCTTCGCAGTGCTGACACATGAAGTACGCACTACAATAAACATGAGCAATCAAGAAAAGATCATTGAAAGACTGATAAAAGATAACGCGAGACTTCATGAAGATCTGAAAGTTCTAAGAATAGTCTGACTCAAGAAGATAGCAGATAGCGAAAAGACTCATTTGTCACTCATTGTAGAAATCGTGATCGAAGCGATGATGAATCGACTAATGAACGTAAGCATGCTGAACTCATATCAAGAATGTGCATGCAAGCTATTTGAAAAGAACTGTCACATCACACAATGCTTCAGATGTCACGAATTTGATCACATGACTAAGATCTGCAGAAAGAATCAGCGCTGCGAAAAATGCGCAGACAAGCATCACATAAAAAAGTGTGTGATGCCTTCGAATAGAAGACGTTGCGTCAACTGCAACGAAAATCACGAACTTTGAAGATGCATCTGTCTCAAGTGATGACAGCAGATGAAACAAGCGTTTGAAATCTATAGAAATAGATTGTTCAGATACTCTGAGATGTCTAAATACAATTGCACACTCTTCTTGCTGTCTCTGAACTCTTTAGATTCAACGAACTCTTCAGATTCAATAAATTCTTTCGATTCAACAAACTTCTTGAGCTCAGCAACAGTCATGCTGAAAACACGCAGTTGAATCGCTGATGAATCAGCTTGACAGATAGTAGAAATCAAGAAGAGACGAGTCAATCTTTTCTCTTGCGTGAATAGTGACTCAGACGAGACAACATCTGAGCAGATTCAGAAACGTTCAATCAGAAAGTGAGAAAGATCATCAATAATCGAAAGCATACGAAGAGTCTTCTCATTGCAGAGTCAACAACAGCTATGAATAACTTTATGACAAAACAGTCTTTTCTACGAATTCTACAGTACAACATCAGAAAATCATTAAGAATTCAAGAATCATTTCTAATTGACAAAGAAGTTCGCGAATTCAACATAGTAGCTATACAGAAGCAAGATTGCAACAACAACGACTTGCAGTCATTTAGCTCAGCACACAACTTCTTTCATCTAATGAAAAACTCGTCATCTCAATTAAGAACATGCATATACGTTAACAAATGTCTAAGACTCGATCAATGAATAGTAGAAACAGCTGAGTCAGACATTTGCTCAATCAGAATATTAACTCGCAACACAGACAACGAAACGCAGACGCTAAGACTTCTAAACGTCTACAACTCATGCTCACTGTCTACTACATTCACAGAGAAATCTTCAATCATTTCTCGTTTGAACGAACTACTCAAGAATGACTGTGAACAACTGATTGTAGAAGATTTCAATCTACATCATTCTCACTGAGAGAAATGAAGATGCTTCACTCATCATACGACGACTGATACTCTACTAAACGTCATTACAAATGCAAGGCTGAAATTATTACTGAAATCAGACACTATTACTTGCGAAGCTCACAATCAATTTACGACGATTGATCTAGTCTTTAGCAGCGAGAAAATACAGTTCATGACATGCAAGTGCGAGATATGAATCAATCTGCATCAGAGATCGAATCATCTTTCGATCATCACAGAGCTATGTTTACAAACAATCTCAGTGCAACTCTCGACTCAACAACTTTGAAAGAAAATAAATACAGAAGCATTGAGTGCTTATCTGCAAATACATCTATCTTTGAAACGCTCTTTAGACGACAAGACTATAATGAATGACAGAGTGTGCAAGATTATCAGAGTGCTACAGAAGATCATCGAGAAATCTATTTTCTTGACAAAGTCATCAAATTGAGCAAGAGACTTTTAAAATCAAAGCTGCTTCGAAGTAGTAATGAAATCAAGACGACTGCAAATCATATGAAAAACGCAAGATATATTAGAAGCGTGAAATGAATATCTGAAGCACAACGATCATAAAAACAAGATCATTTAACAAACGAAATGCGCACACTTCAGAACATAAATACATGAGCTGAGCGAAGCACTCAAATCAATATGATGCTTTGCAAAATGAGCTAGAATCGAAAGTCAGCTATCTAAAAAGCTTTCTCAGTTTTTGTCACTGAAGCGAAGCAACATTGATCATATGACAACGACGTTCGAGAAAAAAATCGAGATACTGCGAGAAAAGTTCTTTTTCTCATCTTCTCAAGCGAATGTCAGCGACATCGTAGAATCATTCATATCTCTGACAGTCTCATTCAATTTACGCATCACAGAAGATAAAGTGAAGCAGACAATCAGACGAGTAAAAGCAGACAAAGCGTCGAGCGCTTCAGATATTTCAAACAGAGCGCTTCAAGCGAGTCTTGCAGAACTGATTTCAGTACTGACAAGTTTATTCAACGCATGCGTAACACACAAGTATCATTCGAAGCAGTTCAAAAAGACTCAGACAATAGTACTACGCAAATCGAAGAAAAGCGACTATATTGATTCAAAGACGTATTGACTTATTGCTTTGCTTGATATCATAAGCAAAGCGCTGAAGTTGATCATGATCAAAAGACTGAGTGACATAGTCGAGACTCATTGCATGCTATCAAATGCTCAAATAAGAGCGAGACGCAAGCGATTCATGATCTCAACGTTAGATCTACTAGTAAATCAAGTTCACACAGTGTGAGACGATGAAATCAAATATGTGATCTTCATGCTAAGCTTAGACGTCGTTGAAGCGTTTGATCGAGTCTCACACGTCAGACTTCTGCACACGCTGAAAATGAAAAGAACGTTGAGCTACATAATTGAATGAACACGCAGCTTTCTAAAGAATCGAAAGACATCGCTAATATTTGATGAACAAACGAGCGACATGCGCGAGATAAACGCAGACATATCACAAAGATCTCTCATTTCATCGATTCTCTTTCTATTCTTCAACGCAAGTCTAATTGAAAAATGCGAAGCACTGAAAATTAAAATTGAAGTGCTTGACTTCGTAAATGATATTAACATTCTAGTCTACGACAGATTCACTGAAGAAATTTGCAGAACACTGAGCAAAGCACATGATGTCTGCGCGAAATGAGCTTGCACTCATGACGCAACGTTCGCATCAGAAAAGTATAAGCTCACGCATTTCACTAGAAAATCGAAGAGATTCGACATGACGACTAGCATACAAATAGAAAGCTCAGTTATTAAATCGAAATCAGACGTACGAGTTCTAAAGATGCAACTGAACACGAAACTGCAATGAGACGCGCATCTTCAACAAATAGAGACGAATCACGTCACAAGAATGCTGACACTTAGTCATCTTAAAGTCTTCACATGAGAAGCTATCTTCACAAAAGCGAGACAAGTATACTCAGCAGTAGTGAGATCAGAAATTGCATTCGAAGCGTCAGTCTGACATCAGCGCGACAAGAAAGATGAACTGTCGAGCAAAGAACATAAACTAGAAACACTTCAGAATCAGACTTTACGTCACGTAGCAGAAGCATTCAAAAGAGTAAACATCGAAACTTTAGAGGCAGAAACATACATGAGTTCGCTACATGTTCATCTGAACATGCTACAGAACAAGATCACGCTACACAGTTGAGTCAACAATCGAACGCAAGAGATCAAACAAGCATGCGAACTAATACACGTTTGTTTGACGAAAGTTAATCGCGTCATTTCTCGCTCACTCGTCATCAAGAAAATAGTACTTCTGAATGTCTTCATTCAAGAAGATGCGAAGATATAGTTGAGATGCAGACGACACACTCTCTTCTTCACAACGATTTCAACAAGTAATAGCATCGCAATAATGCAGTATCACAAAGATCAATGAAATCAACGATGAGAAAAGTACAGAGAACGCGTCACAGACGTTAACACAATCTCAGCACAAAGATTGCATCTGAGCAATAAGATGATAAAGATGCGTGACAATCTTCAGAAAGCAGAAAGCACTCTTGCAATGCACATCAGAATTAAACGCATAGATTTGAACGCTTATCTGCACTCTAGAAACGTTTCAGACATGAATAGTTCGCGATGTGACTGCAAATGAAGTCATCAGACGACGAAGCATGTACTCATGCACTGCTTGAACTGATCGCATCTGCGATCAAGAATGCTACAAGATGCTGACTTCTTAAACTATTGAATAATCGTCGTCATCACGAAAAGTCTCAGAGCAGTAGCGAAGATGATGATGAAAACGAAGCTCTTGAAGCAATTTAAAGTGACTAGAACACTCGTTCTCTAACGTGCAATCAACGTGAACAAATTTGATACATAGTCTCAAAACTCACTGTTTTGACTACGTGAAGCAGTCGTGTAGACTGCGAGTGATTTTCTATCGCAGAGAGTTTTGTTCACTCGATACAGATAGCATAAAGTTTCTCATGAGTCGATCTAATCGATGTCACAAGAATGTATGAATTTATTATTATTATTATTATATCAATAAATGATTCAAGAAGTTTTTCATTTTTTTATTAATTTCACATTTTATCAATCTGTTTATGATGTCATCTGTTGTGAAAATTAAATCTATCATTATTTAAAATTCTTGATAATCTCTTGTAATTGTATCTTGAAATAATGTCAATGATGTTTTAATGCTTGTGATCATTTCAATTAAATTCTTTGACAATGAATGTTATTTTAAATAGAATGACTCTTCTTATGTGAAGTGATGCAGATTAAAGTCTTTTACAAGAATGCATTCTTTCAACATATGCAGCATTTTTTTAATGTTTGAAAGATTTTCTTTTTCATGAATGATTTCATAATTTCTAAGTAATAAATTGTATATTTCATGAATATATATAACTTTCTGAGTTATTTGTGCATCATTTATTAATGTTTATAATGTAATTATATTTACATCTTTGAAGTGTCATGTTGAATATTAAATGTTGCTGTCAATTCTCTTGTTTATGTAGAAACAGATTTTATCTTTATTATTCTTCAATGTGAAGTTAATTGTTGTTGAGCAGTATACTTTGAAAATGTCATCAAATCATCAAAGTTCTTGAAGAATTAAAATGTCATAATTCTTTATTTTTTTCTCATGTAGTAACACTATTATCATCTTATTTCTGAACTTGTGAACGTTGTACTGTAGTATTCAAAGCTTCTTTTGCTGAAACATTAAAATTCACATTTCAGACTGTTTAATGTTTTCTTGAGTATTTGCGAAGCATTTGCTTCACTTGTAAAATTCTCAACAAAAGATGACATTGACAACAACATGATTAATATTAACTTTAATTCATTTGATCTTGACTTCTTGATCAAGTGATTCAGTATAGTGTTTTCTGATATAATGATTGCATTGAATAAATGACTTTCATTCATTGAATGCTTCTGCTTTCTCTTCAAGTCATTGTTTATCAGCAATTTCAAACTGATAAATATTTTTATAAATGTCTTTGATGTTGCTGTCTTGAGTTTTTTCTGCTCTTGTACAACATGATATAAAAATCTGTGCTTTGTAACTCTTTTTATTCTTTCTTTTTCAACTTGTTGTTTATGACATTGAAAGTCAAAGACTCTGTGTATGTTTTAACATACTTTACATTTTCACATGTTTTAAGTCTGTTTGTAAAAACAGTGCTTTAAGTAATGATTCAGCATGCAATGAGTGCATCTTTACTTGTTTTTGCATTCATACATTTTGTGATCATATTCTTGATACTTTAAACATTGATGCACTCTGCAGCTTGAGTTGTAGAACTGTATGATTTTTATGTTTATTTTATGATATACTTTCTCATTGATCAGCTTGTTTATCATCTCAGCGCTGATTACATGTATCATCAGCAAAACATATCTCTTCTGCTCACTCTTTTTTGTGAGTCACTCAATCTTTTCAATCATCATTTCTGAATGTATGTTTTTGTTGATCTTGATGAGCATTCTCATTTCTTTCTTTTTTATGTTTTTAAACATTTCTTTGACTTTAATTTTATATATCACTACTTCAAAATTAACTTTGTACAGACATGCATTCAACAATATCTTTTTGATTCAAAAATCATTTTTCTTCAATGTTTTCTTATTGCTCTTTATCTTGATTTAAAATATCAGCAATCTCAATTATTTCTTTGTCATCTTTATGTTTTTGCACATCAATAACATGACTGGCAACGAGATTCACCTGTTCGTGATGTCGACTACGAATCTTTTGATTCTATTCTGTGTTTGAATAGAAGTCAGAAGAGTCAAGAGATCTCAATTCGACGCAATTCAAATGATGTTAGAATGTTGCGTGAGCAGAAAAGTTAATCGTGCAGAGTTTTCATCTACGCGACAACATCTCTTCTAACAGTCACAATCGATCTACGAGAGTGATTGATGACATGTCAATGTCAGTAAGAGATGAAAAGATATCTAGTGAAATAGTCGTTCTCAGTATGAGAGTCGTGACTACAAGTGATCGAAGAATTTGCGACTCGTCAACTGCGTCAATATACTGAAACGTCTTCATCACATCGACAATGTCGTCGAGTAATTGATGAAAAGATATCAGGTAGAATAGTCGTTCTCAGTCTGAGAGTCGTGACTACAGTGCTCGAAGAAGTAGTGACTCGTTGATCACGCTGATATACTGAAGAAACTTGAGCTCATCTTCTTTACTTGACGTCAAGTCATTTATCTATGTACGTGAAAAATCGAGAGCTCAAGAGAACAATCAGAACGCATTCTCTTTCATTGATCAGAGTCAAACATCAAACGATTGCGATCGCACGTCTATACTAACAATTCATTCAACGTCTACGTAACACAAGTCAAATCAAGAGAAGGAAAGAATTACTCAGTACAATCACACTCTATCTTCTCATCGTGTGCATCTCTCTTTCATCACATATTTCTCTGCGCAATGAATGACAATCATTGAGCAAGAGAACGCAGCTCTACGTACGTTACAATCACGAGCATCACGAGTGCAAAGAAAACGTCTTTCGTCTTTGAATCAAAGATCGAATCGAAACATCGTTGTATAGAATATCGTCAATGAAGAGCAGAGCAAAGACGATGCGTCATAAATGAACAACACAGACACTCATTAAGAGTTTACTCGAGCGTCATGCGCTGAATAGAAGCTATAGATTTATTACTTGATAACACAGTGTCAATCTTATTGTTTCGACTGCGTGAAGCAGTCGTATAAACGACGAGTGATTTTCTTTCTCAAAGAGTTTTGTTCACTCGATATAAATAGCATAGAGTTTCTCATGAGTCGAGCCTAAATCAATGTCACAAGAGTGTATAAATTACAGACAGACAGACACATCAATAACATCTTGTCAATATTAATTTCTTTCACTCATTTCACTATGTTTTTCATTGTTGTTATCATGATTTTCTTTATTTTTTCTTTTTCTTTGATAAAGATTTTTACTTCAAATTTCTCACAATGATTTTGCATTAATAATGATATGTCAACATTGAACATAAGATGACTTTCAAATGATGTCATTGACTTCACACTCGCTCTTTTCACTCAACTGTCAATGTGTTTTCTCTTCTTCATGAACTCTTTTTCAAGTTTACTTGTTATCTTTTTCAACCTCTTCAGCTGATTCTTCATATGCTGATTGACAATCAACACAGTGATGCATTAATGCATTAACTTTTCTATCATCTTTGTCAAACTTTTCATTTTTCTTCAAGATATCAACTTGTTGTTTTTATGTTTATTAAACTCATAAAGTACTTGCAGCTTGTGTAATTTCTTCTGTATATTTTTTGTCTTGATTGAATTCTTCTACAAGATGATGATAATTATCTCTTGTTCATTCATCAATATTACATTGATGATGCTTCTCATTTGCTTCTGACAATCAGAATGAAGCGTAAGCATCATGTTAATGATGTGCTTTGTCTTTAAATAGTTTAAGTAATTCATTTTCATGATTTTCAAATTAAACTGTTTTGATGCATATATCAAAGTTCTTTTGATAAATGATCTTTAATGCTTCTCTTGTAGCTTTGAAGAATGCGCGCATACAAGTATTTTAAATCTGCTTAAGCAAGTCTGTTATCAATGAAAAGCAACGCAGTTTTGAGCTATTGCTGACTCAGAACTTATTAATTATTGCAATTGTGTAATAGATTTGATTTGATTTGATTTGATCATCAATGTCTAGTTTTTATCAAAGCGACTTTTATAGAATGAAGATAAATTGAGAGTCTTGATTTGAAACAATGAAATTGAGTAAATCATGTATTCAATATATTCACTGAAGCATTAGCTCAGCTGTTTTTTCTGCTGTGATTCTCTCGTCATCAGTGAAGCAAGAAATATAATGTTGTTTCTTTAATAGTTTACATATCACTGTTAGTACAACGTTTTTGTCTTTCGAAAAAAATAAGTCAATGATGAAATTCATGACTATGTTCTTTCATTACTGTTTAAGTATGAATAAAGAATGTAGTAGTTTATTAAATTTATCTTGAGAAGTTTTTAATTGCTGATAAATGTAGCAGTTTTGAATATATTAATTTATTGTCTTTTGCATTGAAGATTAATAGTAGTATCTTCTTATGATCTTCATCATTCTGAGAATTTCGAAATGATTAATAGAAGATTGATCATGAACTTTTCAAATTAACTTCATTTGAAGATGCTCATCAAAGAAAACTCATAGAAAATTAAATGATTTCATGATTTTACTGAATGAAGACGACTTCTTGCTGAGTCAAGTGATGATAAAAGAGATAAATCTCTTTAGTATTTAAGTAGAAGTTGAACTTTTCTGTTCTATCGCGATTTTCTTGCTTGAAAGAACAGTCAAATGAGCTTTGATAAAAGCTTTGATATGAGCTTTGAAACTAGAAAATTGAAGATGATCATCTTTCATATCAATAGTCATCTTAATCTTGTTTATTTATGTTTTTTCAAGAATCATATAATGTTGATTTAATCGAATAATCAGCATAAAAGCGAAACATTTCATATGATCTTGAACAGTTAGATTCAAATAAATTGCATGAGTAATAAGCTTTTTTGCATAATAATTATTGAATCTTTTTATTGATTTGAGCTTGATTAAAGATAAAGATTCAATTTGCAAATGATTACAAACATTTTGCACGATTAATTCATCAATGAACAAATAGTCAGCTGCTTCAGTGTCAATCAATGACTTTAATGAGTAACTAATTTCATTGCTAGATAGTACACATTCAATAGTCAAAGATTTCAAAGCAAAGAAATCATCTGAGCTGCTCATTGTTGAAGAAATTAACACATCTTTCATCACATCTTTGATGAAAGTCACTAGTTTTTTGTCTCATTCTTCAATTTCTCTGTAAATAATTTCTTCTCTTCTTTTGACATGATGATCTCATTAAGACAAGAAATGAATACATAAGATGTTAAAGTACTAGTCTTCAGCTGAAAGTAGTTCTTTGAAAAATGATTCAATACTTTGCAGTTGAAGCAGAGAATTAACATTCTTGATCATTCAAATTCAAGAATGAAAAAATAACAAGTTGAACATAGCTAGTAATTGAGACTGAAGCTGATATCAACAAAGAAACAAAACGTTTTTTCGAAGCTGTTATTGATTTGACTGTTCATTGCTCATCATATAGCTGATAATTAACTTATTGTTTGTTATTTACATCTTGAAGAAAGATCTTAAGCTTATTAAGTGAGCTAAACTTTATAAGATAAACTGATAATACGTTCTGAAGATGATTGTTGATTTTATTCTGAATGTCATTCATCAAAGTGACATCATTGTAGTTCAGAAAGCTGAATATTCTAGTGAATTTTGAATAAAAAGAGCTGAAGAACTTGTTAAGCTGCTTTAGAGCAACGTATTTGCAACAACACTTTCAAATCAGGTTCTGATTGTAAGAATGCATCTCATTAACTATGAATGATGCATATCTGCAAGACTAGCTCGCAAGATTAGATCAAAGAAACTAATAAGTAAATAAAGATAATGACTTGACAGAAGATGAAAACTCTGCAAGCTTTCACTTTCATTTCTTAGCAATTAGTTCTATCATCAATAAAGTGCTATTTTATTATCTTTTACTATGCAGTTTCATGTAAAAAGATCTCATTGTCTCACAGTTTTAATTGCTTCATTCGCATGAAGCTGCTCAGTAAAAGATATCAAACACGCAGCAACTCATTAAAAGTTGCATGATTGAAAGAAGTAATAACTTCTTTTACACTGAGAATTTATCGTTTCATCAGAACAGATTTGAGAATCACACATTTAAACATGTAAATGAGAAGTTTGAGTTGCAAGAATTTAATGAACAAACAAATCATATTTTTTAATGATCAGTAAGCGAAGTACGTAAGCAGTTAAAGAATTTGAAGACACAGAATGTACTGCTTGTCTTGCAACTTTATGTATTAAAACTCAAGTGAGAAACTTAATCAATCTCTGATCATTAATGTCAACATAGTGATGATCACTATTGAAGTGATGCACGCAAGCATGCTAATCAATCTTGCAAGTCTAAAGAGCAAAGCATCACAAACTACAACTTCTTAATGTTCTGACTGCAAAACTGCAAAGACTTCATAGTCATGACATCATCTGATTTCATCATGAAAGAAGAGAAGCTGCAATGATCTGCATCATACTTGTCAGAGAAGTCTTGCAATCAGTGATGAAATCATGTGATGAGCATGCATAATCATAATGAGATACTCAACTGAAAGTACTACGTTAAATACTTGCATGCTAAACTTAGTAATTCTGAAATTTGCAACTTTTAAACAAAATGTTGATTTGAAACTGTAAAGCAGTAAGTCAATCAAAATGTCATGAATTTCAAGCAATATCTTATCAGACTGTATGCAAATCTGAATTATCATATACTCATATAAATGAGGTTTCAACGCAAACGAGATTTCAATATATGCTAACTAAAACTATTTATATTAATGTCATTTTTAGCATGCTAAACTTAATATTATCTGTTATTAATCTTTCTAGATTAAAGTGCATCAAAATCTTGTTTGCGTTGAAATCTCATTTATACAAGTATTTAATGAAACTTGCATGATGTACTTGTGAATGAGAATTAACAAAATCATCATGAATGAGTCTTTTTGCATTTTATACATCTTTATCAATTATGTTGATCTGCTAAAACATCTTATAGACATTGACTTGCATTTGCAAAACACTGATGCATTGTTGAAGTTACATTTGCAGCAAAGTGAAAGTGCAGTGTCTCAAAAGAGTTTTCAATTCTTGCATAAGAAGACGAAGTCTGTTGTTGCAATGAAGAATTCAAAGTTCTCTGCTTCAAGCACGCAGTTTAAAAATGATACAACATTCAAGTTCAGTGAGTTTAAGCAAAATGCTGCTTCATTCAATCTTACATGCTGATCATGCAAGAAGTTGAAACATAAGATTGATAATTTGATGTATTTCAACTACACATTCAGACAAGAGACTTGCAATCATGATGAAGAAGCAAAAAAAGAGAAAATTTAATGTTCATCATTGAATCATTAAATATAACTACAAAAAGATGATTGTCACATGCATTGATGATATTAATACTGACAAATGTCTCTGAAAAAATGCATGAAGCTCACTATCTTATTAACTTTGAAATTGAGCGAAACTTTATATTGCAATCATGAGTAAAAAAGCATAAGTTATTGAAGAATCATGTGATTCTGAAACAGATTCAGACAATTGATGATTACTGAATTTTCTATTATAATATGCATTAGATCAATATTGAGTTAATTGATCATAAGAAAGTTTGCAAGAGCTGAAACATTGAGTTTCATGCTGTGAACATGCAAGAATATGATATGATTCTTGATTATTCATGATTAAATGAGATTGACTTGAATATTCATTGATGCAAGCATTGCTGATCATATAAAGAAAACAGCACTCAGCATGCAAAGCAAATACAAGTTAATCTGTGCAAGATATTGAAATTTGTCAAGCTGACAATGCTTGCAGCTAAGAAAAGAGAAAAGACTTATGTAACTCTGCTTTATCAGCTGCTATTTACAGATGACTTATTGCAGAATGCAGATTATCAGACTGCAAAATGCAATACGCTTCAAGCGAAAGAATCAGAGATACTTTCTGCTATTCAAGATCTTAAGAAAGTGTTTTCTGAGATTCTTTCTAATAGTCTAAATATGTATGATCAAATAAAACATTTCATTGATTTGATGAAGAGCAAAATGTTTTGCATCAAGTCTATTTATAAGATGACACAAGATGAGTTCACTGTGATATGAAACTATCTAGACAGCGCGCTAAAGAAGAAATGAATTCATTCATCAAGTAGTTTTGCAGAAGCATCTGTATTGTTTGTAAAGAAGTCAAATGAAAGTCTTCATTTATGCGTGAACTATCATGATCTCAATGAAATAACAGTAAAGAATAATTACTTATTGTCTTTACTGTTTGAGATGCTGAATCACTTTGCTCATGCAAGATACTTTATCAAAGTTGATATTTATAACATTTATCATTGCATTTGAATTTGCAAGAGCGATAAATGAAAAATGACTTTTTATACATGCTATGATCAGTTTGAGTATTAGATGATGCTCTTTGAACTGACAAATGCTTCTGCAATCTTTCAGTTCTATGTAAATTACATGCTTAAGTTATTCATAAGTATTTGCTGCATGATATATTTGAATGATGTTTTAGTATACTTTGAGACGAAAAGACAGCATTAAGAGCATGTGTGCAAGATTCTTTGCATATTACTGAAACATTAACTATATATTAAGCTGTCAAAATGCACTTTCAATTGTAACGAAATTATCTTTCTGAAATTCATGATAAAGTGAAGAGATATTCAGATGAAACAATCTTGTATCAACGTAATCACTAGCTGATTTGAGCTCAAGTTTGCAAAAAACATTCTTATATTTTTAAGATTTGCAAAGTTTTATCAACAATTTATAAATAAGTTCTTTTAAATTATCATGCTTTTAACAGATTTAATCAAGAGTGCAAAGAAGAAAATAATGCATTCACTCTTTGCAATGACATTGAAAGCAAGAAAAGCTTTTAAAAGATTGAAAACAATCTTTGTCAATGCTTTCATTTTGAAACATCATGATTGAAATGCAGATCTTTGCATGAAGATTGATGCATTAAATTACGAAGTTAAAGACATGTTTAATCAAAAGAGCAAGACTGATTAATGACATTTCATTGCATACTATAGTTATAAGTTCAAAGAAGCTGAAGTACAATGAAACATGCATGATAAAGAGCTGTACATTATAGTTCTTGATTTTAAGAATTGATGACATTATCTTCAGAGTAGCAAGCGACTCATATGTGTGATAACAGATCACAATAATCTTCATTACTTTATGATGATGAAGAAGCTCAACGCATGACAGATGCATTGAGCTGAGAAATTAGCTGCGTTTGACTTTCATATAGAATATCACAGAGACAAATTAAACTTTGCGAACGTGTTATCAAGAAGACTTGACATCATAAAATTGAATGATAATGAGAAGAATAATGATTATTTTCTATCTATTCTGCAAAACAAACTTCACAATCAGAAATATCAATCTGAGCTACTAAAGAATGAAGAAGTTTTGACAGCAATTAAACTTGCAGCATTGACGATGCAATTAAATGACATAGTCATTACAAATACTTAAGTCATGTGTTTGAATGAGAAAATACTTGCTAAATCTCACAGAATTCTAAACACTGCGTCGTCTTGACTTCTGATTCATCAAATTATAAAGTCAAAGAGATTCTATTTGAAGATGAGTGAATCAATAACTGCGTGACTGTTGAAATTACAACAAAGAAATGTCTTTGTTGCAAATGAGAAGTGACATCAATGATTTGCATCTAGAAAGAATGAGCTTTCAAAATGAAGTATGAAAAATGATGAACTGCTACGTCATGATCTTGCAGTCTATGTATTCAATGACTCTGCTACAAGAGATGAGATTCTGTGTATGAATCATGATGATTTTGAAGCAGATCATTTTGCATATGCTTGTATCAAGACTGCGATAAGAAGAAAATATTACTGATCAAAAATGCTCAAAAAGATGACAGAATATGTTTGCATCTGTTCAAATTATCAGCGAGTGCAAGTGCATCATCATAAACTTTATGAAGAGCTGATGTTTATATCTTCAAAGAGTATGAATTCATTTTACATGATGATCATGAATTTTATAACAGACATGCTCTTTGCGAAGAATTTATACATTGAAAAAACAAGTGATGTTATATTGATAATGATAGATAAGTTGATCAAGCACGTAATTTATATTTCAACAATCAAAGATCTGAACGTTAAGAAACTTGTGAATCTGCTATGATGAAAATTCATATCTCAGCATGAAATAATGCGAAGCATTATATCAAATCAAGACTCACTGTTTATCAATCATTTCTGAATCACTCTATGTTGACATCTTGAAGTGAAGTGAAAGCTAAGCACTGCGTTTCATTTGCAAATCAACAATCAAACAGAAAGACAGAATCAGATGCTTGAACATTATTTGCAAGTGTATTTCAATTATAAAATAAATAATTGATTAAAGCTTTTGTCAATGATGATGTTTGCATATAACAACAGCGTACATGCTAATATTGAAAAAACTTTACATAAACTTCTAAAGAAATACACTGCAAGCTTTGCAAAGACATTTGAGAACAAAACTTTAAAGAGAAAGACACTCTTGACTATGAAGTGAGCAGAATGATTACAAAGTATCAAAGAACATTTAATGAAACTATGAAAGTGAGTAGCAAAGCAGCAAGCAAAGTATTATAATGCTCATTATAAAGTTGTAAGCTTTCAGATGAAAGACAAAGTGCTTCTGCAAAGTATAAACATTTATATGCTTTGATCAAAGAAGAAGATTGATCACAGACAACTGAAATCATTCAAAATATTGAAGAAGATTAATATGCAAGCATATAAACTTAAACTATTTGAAAAATATGATGCAATTCACTTAATCTTTCATGTTTCTTTATTGAAATTCTGACACTTGCGTGATGAGAATTCGAAGTTGCAGATCATTCTTATGAAAGAAAAAGAGAAATGAAAGATAAAAAAGATACTTGATCAGTGAATCAAGAAAGAAAAGATTGAGTATTTAGTTTAATAAGCTGATTCATCTTTTTATAAAAACTTCTGAAAATCAATGAAAAATCTTAGCAATGCAAAGAAAATCATTGAGAGCTACAAGATAGAAAGACAAGTACATCAATTGACTGCAAAGAAGTTGAAGAAGAAAAAGAGAGACAAATCATGTAAGAATCACAATTGAGAAAGTATTAAAAGTGCAAAAATGTAAGTTTAAAAAATTGATATTAAACTACAATTATAAAATTTCACGTAATATATGTTTTTAAAAAAAGAAGACAATGAATGTCGTGAAAGAGCAAAGAAAAGAAGCAATCAATGATCATAAGTGAGAACATCAAAGTGAAGAGAAAAGTTATTTATTTATCAGTGAATCTTGTTATGCACTGTTTGCTTCAGTCAATACTTACAAGATGAAGATGAAGTAATGTGATGATGACAAGAAGTGATGAGAATGAGAGAAATGAAAATCTTTACTCAACTGTTAAATACAATCTCACATGCTGAGAAGAAAAACTACTCATTCTTTCATTGTCAAAGATGAAGAGCAAAATGATCTTAAATATAAGCAATGAGATGTTGAGTCATCGCTTGCACAGCATGATGCATCATCAGCTGAAGAGAGCGCAAGACTAAATTCATCATGCAATCATACTTTTCTTTGAAGCAATGCTTGCATTTGCGAGCACGCTCAATGAGAACACGACATGTATAAATTATCATTACGCTCAGATGATGAACGCAGCAACAGCATTAAATCTTCTGATCATGATGATTTAATATACATCAGCAGTTATTAAAACATGCAGAAATAAATATGTTTATCAGAAATTATGAGTTCAATCATTAATATAACAGATGCAAGAAAAACAGAAGAAGCAAATGTGATAAACGTTGCAGTAATGATGACACAAAGAGAAATATACATCTTAAGAAAATGAGCAGACTTCATGAGCATGTTAGCATGATCTCAGTGAGCATGAATGCTGCTACTTATCATGATAGTGATGATGATGATGATGTTGATACTGCTATGTCATTCACATTAACTCATGAATTAACTTGCATCACAATAACGTTGCAACGAAAAAAGCTCATATCATGAGTTGCAAGCTATGCAAGATACACATAGCAGATTTCATGCTTCATCAGTTTGAAAAAGCAGTACTTATGAAAAAGTATGCTGAAATGAAATAAGAAGAAAAGAAAGAAAGAAAGAAAGAAAGCAAAGCTGAAGAATTGATATCAACAATCTTGCACTAGCTTTGTTTATGCTTGTTAATATGATCAGTTTACGACATTTTTATACAGATGTTAAAGCGCTGAAGAAGTCATGATTATGCTATCAGTTACAAAAAGACAATATGATGCTATGAAAACTCAAAAATTGAGTCTTTAAAAGAGAATGCAGTTGTGAAAATGCATCTTATTGACTATGAATGATGCATGTTTGCAAGACTAGTTCATAAGATTAAATCAAAGAAATTAACAAATGAATAAAGATAATGACTTGACAGAAGATGAAAACTCTGCAAGCTTTTGCTTTCATTTCTTAGCAATTAGTTCTATCATTAATAGAATGCTATCTTATTATCTTTTACTACACAGTTTTACGTAAAGAGATTTTATCATCTTACACTGATCTTCGTAAATTTCTTTCAGATGTTTCAGTAGCTCTGATAGTGATTAATAGAGTGAGAAAGCATTAATATGATGCTTTGCATAAATTTGCTGATCAGCATCATCTTTTAGTCTGAAAATCACATAAATAATATGAATCTTTTCAGTAGAATAATGATTCACGTTGACATTAAGCTTGTCAGCTATTTTGATGTTTCATGTCTCTCAGATAGAATCATCTGTTTTGATAAAAATGAGTGACTTTGAAAGCTTGATGAACTTGTGATGATTGTTTTTATTTTCGTTATCAGATAGAGTAAAAGATTCTCGTTGAGAGTGAGTTTTAAAAGTCAAGCTTTGTTCAACTTCAAAGTGACAAATTGAAACTGAGATCATAGAAACTTCTTTCTGATTAATTTGTTGCTCAGCTGACTGAGTATCTTGACGAAACATAGATTGATCAGCTTGATGTTTTTTTGCTCTGAAGTTTAATTGCTCATTTTGTAGCTGATTAATCTTTTTCTCTAGCTCATCGTTTTTATCAAAAGCAACTTTTAGTTGTTTCGCTTTCTTTTTGTGATCATCTTGTATGAAAAGTCAATGTTCATTGAGTTGTAAAATCAAATCTCACTGACTTTGAAGCTTGTTCAGCATATTGATGACTTCATCAAGTTAATTGCTGACTCAATAAAATAATTATTCTTTGATGTTTATGTTTCATGAAATGACAGCTTTCTCAGCTTCAACTGAAGCATCAATGAGTAGAAGTAAAACTCTTTTATTGACAGTATTTCTAAGCAGATGAGTTGTTTAAGACTCAACTGACTTGACATCACATGTCATGATGAAAGAAGATTAAACTGATCGTTAAGTTGAGTTTTCATATCTACATTTTAACTCAACTCGATTACTTGAATTGAATCTTCTGACTCGACTCAAATACTCAGGTTGAATCTTCTGACTCAGCTTGATATCAACTTTGAATCAAAGTTCAATTCAAGTTCTTGACTCAACTCATCAAGCAATCGAATATGACATCAAGAGAGTTAAATATAGAAATTTTTCCGGTTTTTCGCCTTTGCATTATCTTTTTGCATTATCTTTTTGATAGAAAGTCATAAAGAGAAACATGAAGAGAAACATAAAGATTGTTTGATAGAAAGCTTTGATAGAGAACTATGATAAAGAACTATGATAGAGAGCTATGATAGAGAGCTATGATAGAAAGTCATGACGAGAAACTATGAAGACTGTTTGATAGAAAGTCATGATAGAGAGTCATAATAGAAAGTCATAATAGAATATCTATCTATTTATCTTCATGTCTTGACGAGTCGAGTTGAAAATTTCAAGTCAATACTCAATTTCAACTCTCTGACTTGACTTGAATACTTAAGTTGAACATTTTAACTCGACTCAAATACTTGAGTCAAGAATTCTGACTTGAATCGAGTCTTAATAAGTCAAGAACTCAGTTCGACCTCAATGATTTAACTTGTCGCGATCAGTTTAAAAAAGATAGAAGTTGTTAAGATAAGAATAAATAAAAGATTAATGTTTTGAATTAATGTTTTTTGATAAGTGAAAATTCAAAGAATCTTTTATAAATTTCAAATAATAATTGAATGCTTTATTTGAAGAATTTCTTGCAAATAGAATGATGAAAATGAATGTAAAATTGAAGAATTTCTTGCAAATTTTTCTTACTGAATAAATTGTTTCATATTATTTATTCATCAATAGCAAAGTAGTAAATGATGAGCATTTATCTAATGTTAGAAATTTGTCTAAAGCGAGTCAGATAAAGATGTCATTTAACTAGAAGATAAATGCTAAGAAAGAAAGATAGTTACAGAAAAGAAGCTGACTACATATGTATGTTTCTCAGTCAACGTTAAACTTAATAAAAACTAGTCAAGATGACAAAGTGAGAATAGATTTAACAAGACTAGAAAACTGAGTCTGACAAGACTAAAATCATGACATTAATACTTCTACATCAGATTTTGTATGATGTTGAAAATGATGAGTAATATTCTTGAATGTTCACAGTCAAATTCAGTTATGAAGAAGTTCAAGAAGAGCAACACTGCATTTTGTATTATAATATCATTGAGACACTTTGATTCTTGTTGAATCATTCATCATTTTAAGATGAGCTGATCTACGCATTTATTCAACATTATAATGTCAACAATTTTTAAGTCTACGACAAGATGCATATTGTTGATTGATGATAAAAAACGCAGAAGAAGCTTTTTGATGATGTTATCATGATATCACTGTTAATTTTCATCGATAAAACAGTCTTGACTGAGCATTGAGATGATTTATCTGCATGATTTATATATCTGATGATAGAAAATTTAAATTGATGCATAAGACATGTTTAAAAATGATTGATATTGATTCTTCTGAGATTTCTTCTTATAGTTAACAATGATGATAATGATATCAAGTCAAAGATTTGACACATGATGTTATCAATTATACTTAAGTGTACATTAAACATGTATCATCATGCATTAATACATGATCTCACATGTAACAATCATTGAAACTATGTTCAGAAATGACATTTCTGTTCTTTGCGTGAACAATAAAATAAGACAATGTTATTTAATAATCATTGAGTTCATGATGAACTATGAGAAACAAGAATTAATCACAGATATCAAGATGAATCAACAATGCTTTATTTATCAAGTATCATCTCATGAGCATGAAAATTTAAACAAGACATGATCAATTCAAATGCATGTATTCACTAAAAATCAACAAAAACAACAAAGAAAGAATAATATAATCAAGAATGATTTTGCTTGAATACATTCAATGAAAAACTTTGCATGATCACAAACGTTTATCAATATTCATGAAATAATGATGATAAATATGCTACATCAACTACTTAAGAGAATCATCTTGTATCTGATGTTATAACTCAGTCAAATCATCAATGAAAGTGTTTATACAAGTCAAAGAAGAAAAGAAATCAAATTAGCTTTAAATGATGCATTAGAAACAGCTCAGCTGAATCAAAGATTTCACGTCATTTTATTATTTAAAGACATGAAGAGATTTGTTAAGTACAGTACGATTAAGCAATAAACTGATGCAAATCAAAAGTCTATTGTATATTAACTTATATCAATCATTGCATTGCTTCTGATCACAAGAGCATTTACAATGATTCACTTCGCTTAAACAGTGATAAACTTCATGATACTTGCTTAATATTATTTGCATGATGAAGAAATTTTTCAATATCTTGAACATGCACTTTTTCAATTGAACAAGCTAAAGAATGTTTTTCGTCATTTGCGATCTGAGTGTTCAGATACAAACATCAATCATTTCAACATTTCAAAACTACATGCAATGATACATTATGCAAGTTGAATTTGAAGATATAATAGTGCTGATAATTTCAATACAAAGCATAATGAGATTGCACACAAGCATTTAATAAAGATTTTTTTCAATTGCATTAATAAATGAGAAACATTTCAAAGATAGTTATTGCATCACAATACTTAACATCTGAATCTTCTCATAATGAAAGATATTTTTCTTTACAGAGATATAAAACAAAGCAAGATCAATAAGAATGCATTAATTACTATGATAACATGATTTAATCATGTCTTTAATCTTCGTAAAATTTAAGATGCACTTATTCATGAACAATGTAATTAAATACAAGAGACAGAATTTAATTCAAAGTTATGATGTCATGCATTGATTTTAATTAAAATTCTGAACATAGAGAAGCTTCTTGATACGTTGACAGTCTTCATATACAAGTGTTATAACATAGTTAATGAGAAAGTTGTATCAAATAAAGAGTTAAATAAAAAGAAAAAAGACTCAATCTGAGTGAGATCATATTATTTAAGCGTTCATAAATCACTTCAATGCTGAAAATAAGATGAAAAAGACATCAATAACTTAAAGAATCTTGTCAGTGATAAAGTATACTGTTCATCAAATTGACAGAGAAAGAAGAAAGTTTGAAGATGTGACTATGTTCTGATTCAAAAGAGATCAAAAGAAACGACTAAAGTTTCAACTCTGCTAAATAATCAACTGTCTGATCAGCTACAACTTATTTTTTTCATTATAGATTCATTACGTCAAGATAACAAAAGTAATGAGTTATGATACAATGACATTCTCATCAAACTACTCAAATCTTGCAATGAGAAAACTTAACATGCTATGCATGAAATGATTGAGATAAAGCACTGACCTAATGATAACGTCAAAAATTCTCGTTCACTTGAAGTTAGTCGATTTTTTCATTTGCATACAATTCTGAGAAGTGTGCATATTGTATTAGTAAACAATATTTCTAGCGAGTCAAACAAAAACAAGTTCTTCTACATTAACAACTTCAGCAACTGAAATTCATGTTGAAACCGTGCCTAGAATCTAATCACACTGCAGCAAGATAGTGCGTAGCTGAATAGAATGTTTGATCAATAGAGATAGCTATAACTAGAATATTAAGAATACAGAAGAAATCAAAGAGAGTTTCGAGCTGT
>JAABUV010000552.1_pt1 | contig 56304 bp, 63 predicted proteins | sample 5559971 | NCBI WGS metagenome assembly JAABUV01 (sample SAMN10711881, study PRJNA513362) | rock metagenome | isolation source: Antarctica rocks | place: Antarctica: Victoria Land, Knobhead nord | collected 2015-12-19 | reverse complement strand
ACCACCTGAAGGCCGAGAAGCAGCGCGAGAAGGCGATCGCGGACCAGTTCGAGGCGCGGCGCGCCAAGAACAAGGTGTCGCGCACGCGCAAGATCCAGCGGCGCGAGGAGCGCCTGACGTCGGTGCGGACTGCGCGCCTGCTGTCCTTCCCCTGTGCCGAGGCCTGCGGGAGCGGTTGCAGAGAGGCCATTTGAGGCTTTGGAGAAAGGCATTATCCGTCTATGCTCCTTGTAAAACAGGCGCTTTGCTGGTTAGTATTCAGCAAACGCAAAAATATGAATGCAGGGAGCAGTGCGTGCCTGATTGCAGAGTGTGGCGCGCGCGCGGGCGGCCGCGCCGGCTGTGACGCGGGCAAGGCGCCGGCTGTGCACAGGGTGGCGTCCTGCTATGCTGGTGGCGGGTCTTCCCTGACAGCCCGTGTGGCACGCGGCGGCAGGGCACCGTGGCCGAGACCAAGCCCGCTCCCCCGCCGGCGGCCAAGAAGTGAGAGGGCATCTGTGAGTCTCAGTGGTCCGCGACGCGCTGCGTGCGCGGCGCGCCCATGCGCGGCAGTGACTACCAGCCGGGCAGCGGGGGGGGCTGGCGCTGCTGGGGAGCTGTTCAAGCTCATTCCGGGGTTTGGTCAGAGGCGTAGGCGCAGCTAGACTGTCAGGGGTGCCTTGAGAGCCCTGCGTTTGGGTCCAGGTGGCGGCATGCAGCCTGGCCTGCTGCTGCGTGTAACCATAGCCGTTTCCATCTCGCAAGGTCCAACGCACTGGGTGAGCGCGCGTACTAGAGCTCCCAGCATATGTCAAATAACGACGCTCCCAGAGATGCGACAGCTGAATGCAGAGCTGGAACCAGCACGCCAGCGGCGTCAAAGGCCTCTTGTGCAAGCGGTGCACATGTGGGCTGGCGATTGATAGAAAGTTGCTCCAGGACATTACTGGATGCATTGATCATGAGATAAACTCAGGCAGTGCTTGTTCACGAGTGCTACAGTCGAGCACTTGCACACTGCCTCAGCCCACCAGCGCGGAGCCTAAACACAACGCGGCGCCTCTGCAAAAGCAACACCTTTGAAGGCGAAGATGGTGAGCGCGCCGCCTCTACGGCACGTGCACTGCACGCCTGGCCCCAGCAAAGCCGCTGGCAGCTCTGTTTCACGCACGCTAGGAGATATAGAGCGGCTACGCTACAATGCGTTCCTGCAGAAGCGGAGGTTGCCGGTGCCTGAGTGCGCGGTAAGGGCGCTGCTGCCTCCTGAAGCAAAGCCGTTTCGTGTGCGGGTGCGCACTGCGCCTGCTGTCTTCCACACGTGCTGGCGTTGCAACGCTGTACGTGTGCTGCTCATTGAGAAACCGCCCACTGCTCACGAGCGTGACCAGCACGCTACATCTGACACATAGTGTGCACGCTTACTTGTGTCTCTCAGCAAACAGCCGATTGCCTGCGCAGGACACGTTTGAGCTTGAAGAGCAGCACACGCCTGGGAGCCTGCCCGTTCTGCATGCAATCTTTCCACCAGGACAGCCCGCAGAAGCAGTGTTGTGCGACATCAGCTCCGTGGCGGCACTGTTCTGCACCACCCTGGGTACGAGCTTGCTCTGCTTCTTTGGCCCCCCTGCCTCGCGGCAGGTATGGTTGTATTAACATGTGACGGTGTGCATGAGTCTCTATCAAGGTTGAAAGGCGAGCGAGTGTGGTGCTGAGCCTGCTGCGCCTATGGCAGGCCTGCAGCGCGCGCGTTTGACGCTGCAGGTGATGACGAGCGCCGTGTGCAGCAGGTGGCATACAGACTATGTCACGGTAGCGCCCCCTGCCGCCTCCAGCACGCTGTGCCCTGGAAGTTACGCACGTCACCTGCGCCCCGAATTTGCACGAGCTTGGTTGTTCCCCACGCAGACACTGAAGCTGGTCCTCTTCAGGTGCGCGGGCTGGTGACCTACTGCGGCCCAGGGACGTTGTTCCTGGACGACCAGGATGTGGACAGGCCAGGAAGCGGCTTCATGCGCTTCTTTGGGGAAGACAAGCAGGGCCACGCTGTGCGGCGGCATGGGGCGGTGTTGCAGGCTGACGCGGGCGACATCCTGCTGCTCAAAGGCCGCGACTACCCCGGCAATGAAGGTGGGGTAATATGCACGCTCGAGGCAGCGTGGTCAGCTGCATGCTTGCTGCAACATTGGCATGTGCTTGAGATATATCATATGCCAGTAGCAGCATGCCTGCACGCTCTGTCACAAAATTTGCTGGCCGTGACAATGCGTGCGTGTCCTCGCTACGGAGACAAGGACGCCACGCACTGACCAGAGCAAGTCAATTTGCGATGCTAGTGCTGGGCATTGCAGCGCTCTTTGCTCTGTGACTGATGCGAAATGGTGACTTTGAATCTCTAGAGTGCTTGCTTTGCAGGCAGGGGTGCCGTGCACTGCTCGCCGGTCGCGAGCCCGACCTCGCCGCGGATGCTGCTCGTGCTGGACGACTCTGCGCAGTTTGGAGATGACACTGACTGAGGAATTGCTGTGCTTGACTTATGGGAGTTGTAGCAAGTCCCATCAAGTCGAGCCGTAACATATATGAGTACAATGTAAGGCATGCCAGTTTGATGGCAAGCTGCAAGCACGTGAAGTGCCACGTAGGCAGCGGTAAGAGTCTGCTGCTGCTCTTGTATGCGCTGAATGTCATATCTCAACACCGTGTAAAGAAAAAAAGCATGCTGTAACTCAGCGTCCAGGCAACTGCATGCCTCGGTTAAGTTTGCTCAGAGGTGAGGCCATGGAGCAAAACGCACTGCTAGGCTCCCCTGCATGGACCAGTTGGTGCCTATCCACGCGTCAGATCGACGTGCTGATATACCAGCAGCCAGCACGGCATGGGCAGGCGCTCACAACAAGAAAAAGATAACTTGTTTCGACAGAGGACATGGGGTAAGGTATTACGGAAATGGTTCCGGACCCAAATTATATGAGCGATGAGTTCATTTGCACCAGCATTGCCATATAGCTTACCAGGTCCCTGGAGTTGTTTAAATACTGCACTTGCAACCAGTCACACAGTGCAGCCTACCTTCAAGTTGCTGGAGTAACCAACAACCGGTCTGCGCTTTGCTCGCCACCTGCCACCATGGTTCAGACACAGACTGCTGTGCAGATTGAGTCACCTAACGAAGAGCATGTCGTCAAGGTTGTCAAGGATGCGCCTGTTCCTGCCCTGTCTTCTGGCCAGGTGTGCACCTGACAACACAATACATTACGTGTGCATATGCGAACGAGTAAGCAAACAAGCGCCAGTACAGCCTAATCCTTACTGCTGTATGTTATTTAGCTGTTTACTAGGCTCTTGCACCCTGCTGGAGCTCCTGGGCCACGATTTGCGTTCTTTGAGCCGCCTGCGCTTGAAATGAGGCATTGGGTGTCATGGCTGTCTGAGCAGCAAGTGCAGCTCTTGTGGCTCAGTCTGTGTGTATTTAATGCTGCTATGCGTCCTCTCCAGTCTTTTTGGACTGTGTATGTGTATCATGCGGTAATGGGACGCAGCCGCTGTTGCCTGGTCCACACCAGCACGTCTGTACGAGCTGCTATGGCGCACAGCTGCCTGAATGGTGTCTCCTGTAGGTGCTGCATCTTACAGGGATTATAGGTGGGTAGACAAGGCTGCAAAGGTGCCGCTGGAGTCTCAAGCTGCAAGCTGCTTTTCTAAATTACTGCAGCCTGCATAGCTTCCACACAGCAAATCAGCAAGCAAGCACGGTGACGCTGCCCGCGCGTAGGTGCTGGTGAAGCTGCACCTGAGGCCCGTGAACCCAGCAGACCTCATGTGCGTCCGAGGGGTCTATGCAGGGTATGCCGCCGCAATAAAGCTGCCATGTAGTGTCGTATACCCGCCTATGTGTTGTCCTGCATGCGCTTGCTTGGTGTTCACTGACAAGCTCTCAGCGTGCTTCAGCTTCAAGCCAGAGGCTTACCCTGCAGTACCCGGGCTCGAGGGCGTGGGCGTCGTCGTGAAGACCGGCCCGGGTGCTTCAAAGCTCAAGGCACGCTCTCAGTTGCATGCTTGTGCGCGCATTTTATTCCCTTTTGTACTAGGATGTGCAAATCTGGTTGGCAGTGAAGCCAGTGTTTGATGTTTGCATCAGATTTCGTGCGGTGAGCTGTATTTATGTGCCGCCTGGGTTGGCTCAAAGGGTAGCACATGATTGAGTTGAAAACTGCCTAGAGCATCGTAGGGGGCATTTGCATGCATTGGCAACATTGCATGGACATTATACGTCCCTTAGTGCCTCATGACAGCCAGAAGAAGGGCGCACAGCATAGTATCCGCAGTGAACCATGCAAGCCTGCATGAGCTCATGTCAGTGCGCGGATGCAATCATGCACGTAGTCCTCATGGCGGCATGTTGGAAGCCTGCCCTGTGTTGCATTTGCTTGGCTGTCAGCAGCGCCTGAAGCACCTGATTGACTCGGCAGGTGTGCTGCATGTCATGCAGCCCCTGTGCACGGCCGCGCGGCACGCCTCCACCGTGCAGCATGCGACGGCGTGCAGGAGGGCATGCGCGTCGTGGCTGTGCCCTGGCCGACCGCGAGCGGCAATGGGACCTGGCAGCAGTACGTGTGCGTGCCCGAGGAGCACTTGGTGCGCGCCGAACGGTGGTTGTAGGTGCTGCTGGGCATTGGCAGAGCCTGTGTGTTGCGATCTTTGCTTACCAGGCTAGGTGCCCAAAGCGACATGGGAAACTTGTGGTCAACTCTTCACGACGCGTTGTTCATGGGATTTACCTGTGATTTAAAAAACGCAGCGGTAGGTGCATGGTTTTCATGCCACCGGAAGGACTCAGTGCCTGACGCCAGTGCGCGTGTCTCTATTTTTTCTGTCAGATGAACACTGACTACCTACAATGATTTGCATGGTGCTGACACGCTGTGCTCTTGCACAGATCCCGATACCAGATGAGTTATCAGACACGGCAGCTGCGCAATTCCTCGTCAACCCTGTGAGCCTACCCCAGCGTCCGCCCGTTTATTGGCACTTTCAGCAGCGGGCGTGATGCGCAACCCAGAGCAAGGGTTTGCTGCTTTTTAGTATGGTGTCTGCTTGCAGAAGGGCGAGTGCATGAGCGGGCTTGGCTATGTCTAGCTATGGCGGTGGATATGGCTCTCGCGCCCTCTTTGCAGGGCGCTCACTGAGCACCGGTGCCAGCCGCGCTGCGCATGACTCCCGCGGTGATGGCCACACAGCCTTGCAAAGACCTAGCCCAAACCCTAATATGACAGCCCCGCGCGCCTCCCCAGGTCACCGCGTACGGCTTCCTGGAGGTGCTGCAGGTGCCCCAGGGCGAGTGGCTGCTGCAGACGGCGGCCGGGTCCACGCTGGGCCGCATGCTCATCACACTGGCCAAGCTGCGCGGCGTGCGCACGCTCAACATTGTGCGGCGCAAGGCGCAGGCCAAGGACCTGCTGGATAACGGTGTGGGCTGATCGAATGCAGCGATGCACAAGCCAGGGAACAGTGTAGGTACTGTAATCTGCTATGTTTGTCTTAAAGTTGCAGCGTCGACCTGCAGCAGGTGCATCATGGTAGTCCTCGCCCGGAAAGAGTACAACTTGCGAAGCGTAATTTTTGGGGGGATTTTTTCTAAAACAGGCAGTGGCTGCTCGTCTTGCTGAAACTTGCCTATGATGCCTGTGCCCCTGTCGTATGCGCATGAGCCCCCTGCCCACCACCACGCTTGCATGTGCCTGATGAATGTTGGGCGTTGGTGATGTGGTTTACGACCACACCAGCGGCCGGAGCTACAAATTATGTGCAGATGCTGCATGCATTGCCACCTCAATGCATCAGGACATGTGCAGAATCCACCCCTGCATACCGCACATGCATGACCCATGAGGCCTGCCAGTGCTGTCAAAGTGAAGGCCGCGGGCGCAGGCGCGGACGCTGTCATTGCTACAGACGATGTGGAGGACGTCCCGGCGAAGGTGAAGGAGATCACCGGCGGCAAGCTTGCGTATGCGGTGCGAGCATGCTCCCAGCAAGTGTCGCTGTCCTAGATATGCACAGCAAGCAGCTTCTTCGTGCACTGCATCTGTACCTGCACGGCACCCTTTTACCCTCTGCGTAGGCACAGTTTGATTCACAGGCGCGCGGCGTGCGGCGCAAGGCGAGCAGGGTCCTTACATAGCCGCTGCCGGCGGCCGCGCATTGCTTGACGCAGGCTGCGATGCGGGCGCAGGCCGTGGACGCTGTGGCGGGACCGATGACAGGCACCGTCGCGGCGTCCGTCCGCGAGGACGGCCTGGTGCTCGTGTACGGCGCGCTGGTGCCGGCCTCTGCCTCTTCATTGCCCTGTTTGGTTGTCACACCTCTTTTACAACCGCAAAGTGCAGATACACGGAGCGTGACTGCCTATGCTGCAAGGCGGAGCTCGCCCACATAAGTGCAAGGCATCCAGGCATGCAGGAGCTCGCACGCGCAGCGCCGCGCGGTGCCTGTGCACCGCACGCGGCTGACCTGTGGCGGAGCCCGCGCGTTTAGCGCGCGCGCGTGAAGCCGTTGGTGCCGCCCGCGCGCAGTCCGGCTTCACCATGCAGGTGGGCGTGGCGGACGTGCTCTTCCGCCAAGTCCGCATCCACGGCTTCTGGTGCGCGCCGCCCGCCGGCAACATGGGGCCGGCTGGCTCGATGCAAGCGCAATGCAGCGCATCACTGCATGAACACAGCGAGTCCGTGTTTTGGGTAAGTAGCAGATTCGGAGAGTGGCTCAGTGTCCTTAGCATCACCGCGCTGCACAGACCTTATGGGGTGCAGTGCAGCGCTTCGGCCCTGCACCCCATTTGTGTGAAGGCGGCAGAGCCGTAGCAGGCTCGGGTTGGCTCTGTTGGCGAGAGCTGCCGGGCCGTGCCGAGGGAGGGCTGTGCCGCAGGCTGGGCAAGTGGCTGGGGTCGCTGGGAGCCAAGGCGCCGGAGGTGCTGTCCACGCTGGTCGACCTGCTCGCCAAGGGCGCCATCGCGCCGCTCAGCGGTGCGCGGGGATGCCGTGCTATTACTTCCTGCATGCACGCAAACAACACCCTTGTGCCAGTTTACAATCTGCGAGCACACCGGGAGTCTGCTACATGCGCAAGCCGGCCGAGATACACAAGCTGGTAGTGACTCTTATACCACCATGCCCTGCAGCAGCCGGGTCTTGAGAGCGTAGTCTGAGCCAAAGCACTGCATGCATGGACATGCATGGTGGTGCCAGTACCACAATACGCTGCTGCGCGCAGGGAAGAAGTTCCCGCTGGAGCAGGCCAACGAGGCCATCAAGGCCAGCCTGGAGGTGGGCCGCTCGGACGAGGGCAAGATTTTCCTGGAGGGCTAAAGTTCGCACGGGCAGCCCCTGACCCACATCTCCGGGGCCGCGCCGGCACCGTCTGTGGCTGATGGCGTTCGGCGCTTCATTGGCAAGCGCTGCTGCAGCTGCTACGATTATTGTTTTTAGCGTCTGGTGAGTTGGCTGCTGTGCGTGATGCATGCACACAGGGCCAGCACAACTTTATAGGAGGTCTTGTTCCTTTCAACTTGCGCGTTGCAGCCTGTTTGTGGGGTCTAGAAGTGTTTGGTTTTGGGTATGACAACTGGTGCGCTCTGTCTGACCTAGAAAGCAAGCACATTTGCAAGCGCCCGTTTTGCATGCATCGCCGCAGTGTAATCAAGAGTGCGTTCATGCGCATCTCCATGCGTCGCGAGGCGTGGCAGACATCGCAGGGCGGACCAATCACAGGTGATGCACTTTTACAAGCTGGTGCACATCCGATCGGCTCGTCAAGCCAGCTCGGTCCAAAGTGCTCCTCCAGCCCTGTTCCTGCTTTGCCGAGCCCGTACAGTTACACCCCGTTTACTCCGGAGAGGAGGTCAGCAAATCACACACCCGCCACATCGCCAATGCACAGGGCAACGGCCACGCCGCTCTGCCTCCTATCCACACCACTCCGTGACAGTGCACGGCATGCTGGCGGTCTGCGTCTGCTGCAAGCGCGCACTCGCATGCTGATCGCCCTGGTCGAGGCCGGCACGGCCGCGGTAGCAGCCTCAGCACCGGTGCCCAGCGCGAGCGATAAATGCGGGCTCGAGGGCCACTGCATGGCTGCCGCGCGCCCCACCGCCTTCCCGCGTCACTGCGCGCTGGCGCCCTGCGCCTGCCGCACATGCGCGCCCGCGCCGTTGTCGCCGCCGCCATTGCTGTGGCCGTGGCCGTTGCCGCCGCCGCTGCCCGCGCCATTCGCGGCGGCGCCCAGCTCGCGCAGCTGCAGCGGGCGCGAGGGCGGGTGCGCGGCCACAATGGCCTCGAGCTCCGGCCCTGACACCACCTCCCGCTCCTCCAGCGCCGCCACAACCGCCGTCAGCGCATCGCGGTGCGCGTCCAGCATCTCCTGCCGCAGGCGCTGGCGCATGTTAGGGCGCGGCGGCTTTTGAGCGAGCACCGTGGACATGACGCTGCTGCACGGCTAAGGATAGGGTATGGTCATCTGCTTAACCTAATAATACCCTAATCACGCCAAGCTGCACGCGCAGGCCGGCGTGCATGCAGGCCCGGCCTGCACGGCGACCGGCTGCCGCCGCCCCGCGGTGTCCCATCGGGCGGGGCGCGCGCCAGGCTGTCCGCATAGCCGGCGCGCACGAGCTCGTACGTGGCGCAGCGCAGCTGGTACAGGTTCTGGTCAGCCGGCTGGAACATGCCGCCGCGGATACCGCTCGCAAAGGTGTCCTCGTCGATGTTGTCCACCGTCACCTGGCGCCCCGGGCCGCCCGCCTCGGCGGCTGATGTGAGGGCGGTGGGGCCGCCACTGGAACCTTGACCGGCCCCCGCACGGCCCTGGCGCTAAGCTTTGGCAGCAGCTAGCGGCCACGGGGCCCAGGCCGGCACGCTGAGGCGGCGCCACGTCGACAGCACACACGCACAGGATCCGAGTCACTCAACCTCCGGATGAATGCGCTGCGCCACATGGCGGCGTTCAGGCGGCGCGGCGAGGGGTCTCCGCGCGGGCGGGGGCGCGCCTCGAAGGAGCGCATGTTGTACTCGGCGTGCCCGCGCGGCGCGTACATGGTGATGCCCAGGTCGGTCATGCCGTAGTTGGCCACCACCTTCTGCGCAAGCTTCCCGGCCGCGGCCAGGTCTCGGATGCTGTACGTGCCCGGGCCCTCCGGCAGCATCACCTGCGCGCGCGGCCGCGCCCGCCGCATCGGACCGATGCGCACTCAGGCTACATGCTGACTGCAGGACAGCAATGACCCCGAGCTGTCCCAATGCACCCACGCCCAGGGCACGAGCAGGCCGGGCGGGCGACGCTCAGCCGCCCGCGCGTCCGGGGGCGCTGCGGCGGCGCAAAACCTGACCCTAACCCTAGGTGAGGGGCCCGCGCGCCTCCTCGGCGGCGCGCCCCGCGACCGTGACGCGCAGGCGCTCCAGCAGGCGCCCGCGCGTGGACATGGTGTAGTCCTCGTCGGTGCCGCGCAGGAACGTGGTGCGCGTCCAGTCCTGCCCGCGCGCGACCAGCGACACGCGCTCCACGCGTTCCAGGCGCGGCCGCCGGCCGGCGTCGAGCGCGCGCTGGCGCAGCACCGTGGCCGCCACCGCCTTGCCAGCCTCGTGCACCGCAAAGCGGTGCCGCTGGCGCAGCCGCTCCGGCAGGCCCGGCCGCCGCACGCCCTGCTCCAGGCGCGGCCGCATATTGCTTACACAATCTTTCACCCCGATTTGGACTGCCGACTTATCCACACCAGGAGCCGTGAATTCGCAATTCGATGCAGTGCAAGATGACAAACATTGCGGGGTACCTCAACCTGAACCTGGAAAGCGCAAACCCTGCAAGGGTTGCGGGCGGGGCGAGCGCGGCGAGCGCGCCTGCAGGATGCGGTCCATGCCGTTGTAGACATCCGCGGAAGTGACGACCTCGCCGCCGCGCCGCACCGCCTCCAGCGCTGCCTCGTTCATCACGTTGGCCAGCTCGGCGCCTGCGGCGGCCGGGCGCTCGCGCGTCGGGCGGGGGCCTGCTGACGCCAGCTGGACCGCAGGCGCGTGTCACCCGCCGCTATGAGCCATGGCTTTCCAGGGTGCGGCAGCCCGGCCCAAAGAAGTGCACACTGCGGATGCATCACCACACCCTGGCAGCTTTCTGTATATCACACGCCTGAGCGAATGGCCAACCCTGAGACCGCTACGAAGGAGTTCAAAACCTCCTCTAGGCGCACGCTGTCTCCGCACTGAGAGCACACGTAGGCATCGCCTGGCGCAGACCTGCGCCGCGAAAGGCGCCGGGTGGGGGCCGAGCGGGCGCGGCGCGCCTGACAAGCCCGGCAAGTCGCGCGCGAGCTGCATGAGGTCCACATCGTCCGCCAGCGGCCGCGTGCGCGCGTGCACCTGCGCCGGCCGCCGCCTCATTGGCCAATTACCCTACCCTAGCCCCACCCTTACCGCCACGTCGGCCAGCGCCCCCGCAGGCCAGGCGGTGCAACAGCAGGCAGGAGCAGGCAGGCCGTCGGCTCGCGACATGCCCTGACAGCGGGTGCACGGCCTTGCTGCTGATGCGCGCGGCCGGGAACTGGCGCTCGGCTGGGGGCGGCCACCTTTAGGATGTCGTACCGCCCCTTGGTGTCCGGCCGGATGATGCGGATCTTCTCGTCAAAGCGCCCTGCGCAGGCGCGGGCATGTGTCAGGCACGAAGCAGCGCTCGCCCAACATCTGCAGGAAGCAGCACCTAGCATCGTCTGCGTCACTTCACATCCCTGCGCCCCTCGACTCCCTGGCCGGCTTCATATGCCTCTGCTCGGCGAGGCGGCAGCGCAGCAGCGCGCAGCGGCGCGGAAGCGGAGGGGTGGGCGCATATGGCGGCGGCATGTCTACACAAGCCCTGGACAGGGGCACAGCCTCTTGTGGTCGCACTCGCAAGGCGGCGCGGCCGCGCGCAGCGGCGCAGGGACGCGCAAGACGACGAACGTTGGCGGCCGCACAAGCACGCAAACTGTGCACACATGTCTTGGAGCAGGGTTGGGGGGAGGAGAAAGGAGCTGTGCACACACGTGTCTTGGAGCAGGGTTTGGGGGAAGAAGAAGGGGGTTTGCGCGCCGGCGCACAGCAGCACCGGGTCCAGCAGGTCGGCCATGTCATGCGTGTCTTGGAGCAGGGTTTGGGAAAGGGTGGGGGGTGCGGCACGCCTGCGCGCAGCAGCGCCGGGTCCAGCAGGTCGGCGCGGTTGGTGGCGGCCACGAACACGACGCCCTGCTCCGGCGTGAAGCCGTCCATCTCGCTCAGCAGCTGGTTCAGAGTCTGCTCGCGCTCCTCGTTCGTCTTCTGGCCTGCGGGGTTTATAGCAGGCATGTCATTTTCGTTACAGAGTTCGTTATATGCAGTAAGCGCATTTGTATGTTTGTATTACGAAAGTCTTTTCTCACAGCAGCACGCATGTGCATAGAAACACAACTGCTGCCATGCCGCAGTCCAGAGACGCCAGAGTGACCCATTGTGAGCCCCGCCCGCGTCGGCGCGAGGCCGCGGCGCACCGGCCGTCGCGCGGCGCACGCCGAGCGCGTCGATCTCGTCCACGAAGATGATGCAGGGCTCCTGCTGCACGCGCGCGCGCTTGAAAAGGTCGCGCACGCGCGCCGCGCCGACGCCCACAATCGCCTCCACGAACTCGCTGCCCGACATCTGGTAGAACGGCACGCCGGCCTCGCCCGCGATCGCCTTGGCTGCGGGCGCCGCGCCGCGACGAGGTCAGACTCAACGCAGCACACATCATAATAGAACGCGTCGTTCACTGAGTACAGACTTGTACCAGTGTGAAAAGTCTGAGCTGGTCGAGTATGTTGGCTGAAGCCCTTGCACGTAGCATCCCAGCAGCCACAGACCGAAGGCTGACTTTCCTAATGCACCCACACTTATAAACCACTGCCTGGATAGCCAGGGCATCTGCCACGCAGCGCGGCTCGCGCGCCTGCAGCCCAGACAGCGCCCAGGCCCCCCAAGCCTGCCTTGAAAGCGCATGAAAGTGCATGCGCACACCCAGCCGGACCAGCCCCCGGCGCAGCACCCAGCCGCGCCTTCCCCCGCCCAAGGTCGCCCTCAGCATGCAGCCTTGCCTGCAGTGCGGCGCGGGCGCGCGGGTCCTGGTGCAGCTCGGGCGCGCACCCAGCAGCGTCTTGCCGGTGCCCGGGTCGCCCTCCAGCAGGATGCCCTTGGGCGGCTTGCCGCCCAGCACCTGGTACTTGCGCGGGTTGCGCAGGAACTGCGCGCCCGGCCCCGGCCCCGGCGCGTCGGCTGCGGCAGAGCAGATGCCGAAATGCGGTGCGAGCATTGCCTCGTCCAGGCTGAGGGTGCAGGCGGGCGGCAGCCGCACTCTGCCAACCTAGCCCTGTTTTGGAGCTGATACGCATCCGCCGGCTCTCGCACACCAGGGCCTTGATTAGGAGCGCCAGCTCCCGGTCCACTAGAACCAGCAGAGCACGGCCACCTAGCAGAGCACGGCCACACCCTGACCACGCAGCCCAGCTTGCGCGGCGCCTCGTCGCAGCCGGCGCCGGCCCCGCGGTCACCCCTTGCATGCCCAGGAACCAGCGTGCGCTGCCGGCAGGCGGGGCGCGCGCCTAGACCACGTAGCCCAGCCGCGGACGGCACTGGCATGCCCTGGTTAGATTTAGGGTAGGGAACCAGCGTGCTCTCCTAGCGGGCGGGCGCGCGCCTCGACCACATAGCCCAGCTTGCGCAGCGCCTCGTCGCAGCCGGCCACGTCCGAGAACAGCACGCCGGTCTTGCCGTCCTTGCGCGCCTGGCCCTTGCTCTGCGCAAACTCGATGGCCTGCATGGGGTCGTTGGGCATCTGCTTGCGCGGCCTGCGCGCGCCCGACGCACCGCGCGTCGGCCGCGCGCAGGCACAGGGGTACAGCGCGCCCTGTCATGCGCGCGCATGCAGTCGTCCAGCGGGCGCCCGAGCGGCCGGCGCTGCCCTGCGCGTCTGCGCTGCAGCTCCTTCGGCCTCTGGTCCTGTCAGCGACAGTGCGCACGATCCCATACACAGCCACATGCTGGTGCGCAGCAGCACGGTGGGAGTTCCTGAAAAGCCTAAGAGGGCTTCGAGGCGCGCGCCGGAAGATGCCAATGCCGAGCGTGACGATGAGGAAGGAGAACGAGAAGGCCAGGAATGCGTACGTCGGCCCCAGGTCCCAGACCCACCACAGGCTGCGCTCCTGCGGGCTGGTCTTGTACTCCAGCGCCAGCAGCCGCTCGCCCGGGCAGTCGTACTCCGCCTTGCCCGCGTCGACCCACTGGCTGCGCCGGAAGTCGCGCAGCGCCTTCTTCGGCAGCTTCTGCTCGTACGCCTGGAACAGCTGCTCGAACACCTGCGCCGCACGCGCGCCGGCTCGGCAGGGGGGGGGGGCGCCACGCCCGCGTCCCGCAGACACCGCACGAGCGGACGCGGCAGCTTCGACTCGCCCGCCAGCAGGCCGCCAGCCAATGACGCCCACCTTCACCTACTTTGAGCAGGGCATGGGTACTGGGTTGCTTTAAACCCTACAGCTGCCGCGCCTGGTTGTAGCCCCACTCGGTGACGTCCACCGGCGTGGGCTGCGTGCGCTTGGCGCGCCACATGCCGCCCTTGGTGCCGCCCGCCAGGTGGTCGTGCGTGAAGTTGTCTGCGCCCGCGTACGGCATGTTCGCCCAGGCCTGCCGCGCAGGGTAGGGTGGGTAGGGTTGGGGTGGTCGTGCGTGAAGCTGTCCGCGCCCGCATATGGCATGCTCGCCCAGGCCTGCGGCACGGGCGGACGCGCGCGGCGGCCCTGCGGGCGGCGGCGCGTCGCGCGCGCGCCGGGCGCGGCGACGCCGGCGCGGCGGCGGCGTGCAGGGCCTGCACGGAGCCGCCGCACGCAAGCGGGTGGCGCGGTCCGGCGCGCGCGCGCCTGGAGGATCACACATCGTGATGCCTGTCCACCTCTCGGCGCACGGGCTGCTTGGCACGGGCTGCTGCGGAAGGCGCGGCATGCGCGCCGCGATGCCACCTGGCGTCACCATATGCGATACCCTAACCCTATACCCTATATAGACACGACCATATGCGCCGAGCCATGCGCGGCAGCCCGGTTCGCTGCTGCCGGCGCTGCTTGCCGCGAGTCTGGGGCTGGGCGCGGGGCGCGCGGCGGGCGCGCCTGGCTGCCGTCGGCCTTGGTGACGAGCGCGCGGAAGCCCGGCCAGGACGGGAGCAGGAAGCGGCCGGCGTCCTGGAACATCTCGACCTTCCACGGCTCCGCGGCGCTGTTGTAGTAGGGCGACGTCCAGTTGCGCTCCCGCAGGCCCTGCGGCGGGCGCACCCGCTGGGTCCACCTTCAAGGACACGCGCTCTCGAGCCTGACCAAACAGCTGCCTACGATGCATGGCAGGGCGCCATTGGGAGTGCGACGCATGCGTGGAGCTCGTGCGCCGCACGTGGAACAGCTCCATGATGCTCATCTGCGGCAGGTCCGCCCAGCGCGGCTCCGAGAGCAGGTAGGCGCCGCCCGCGGTGATGACGTCATCCGGGATCCACTTGTACTCCTGGTCGACCACGGGGCCCTCCGGCTCGTACGGCGCTTGTACAGTGTGCTTGAGCGTCAGGTCGTCCAGCCGCGGGCCCTCCTTCTTAATCCGCAAAATGTCCTGCGCCGAGCGCGCGCAGCGTCAGGCCCGGCGCTTGGCTCTAGGACTTTGCGGCCCTGGCCAGTTGCGGGCTCCCGTTGCCTGCACGAGCCACCGCGCACACGCTGCTGCATGCAGGCGCACGGCTCTACGACCTCAGATGCATGCATTTGCGGGAACACCAAGGCTTGCTGCGAGGCGCCGCATGGCTTGTCAGCAGAATTTGCCGCAGCTCGCTATGCTATCCATTTGTGTGCTTGTCAGCGCATACCCAAACCTACAGACCAGCCCGCAAGAAGCCAGCACGGCTCCTGTAAATCAGCAGTGTACACAGTAGCCGATGGCGACACCCTGACTGCAGCCCTTCAGGGCTGGGCATGCCTTCTTTGTGAACCTCTGGTCAGGCCTCGGGGGCGGCCCCTTCTCCTCTGCCTCCGCTCCCTGCGGCCACAACAGAGTCTCAATGCATGCAGCTGCTCGTCTGCCGGCACTGCACACCTTGGAGGCTCATGCCAAAAGTCGCTGGCAACAGCTGCTTCGCTGACAGCGCACCATAGCTGCCGGCGCTTAGCAGGCATCTGCCAGCCCACCCAACTTGTTACAGAGATACAAAGTTCCTCGCTAAGAGCAGCGGCTAATTCTCGACTTGCTGTGTCCTCCAGGGCAGAGCACCGCCGGCGTGCCAGCCCATGGGCAGCACACCTGCTTCGACGCAGCCCTGCCGCCGCCGCCAATGCCAAACAATGCGTGCGGGCCGCGCAAGCGCACGCGCGTCTGCGCGCGCAGCGGCCGCCGCACGGCCTCCCGCAGCTGTACGTGCGGCCGCAGCCAGCCGACTGGCAGGCAGCTGTGCTGCCCGCCGAGCGCACGCGCGCCATGCCCCCAGGCACTCGGCTGCTGCAGAGGCCAAACAGCCTGGGTGAGCCTCAAGGGTTGCGAACAGGTGAGTTTGAGCAGGAAACTGCAGATTGCAGAATTTTTACGCCGCTAGCTGGTCACGTCGCCAGTGTGCCATGGCTGTACAGCAGTAAACACTGTTTACGCGAGCATGCGCGCGCTTGAGACAGCCTGCGCAGCGCAACTACGGGGTGCACACCGCGCTCTCCGGTGCTTGCGCTCCAAAGCAGCGGCGGCCGCTAGTGCTCGGGCCTGGACACAAAATACAATAAGTTCACTCTCGTGAGTGAAAGGCGCAGTGTCGCTCGCAGAGTGTGCAGGGGCAGGCGTGCTGCCCAGCACGCATTGCGCACCGGCTGGCGGAGTCAGAGCCATGAGGCTGTGGCTGTGGAGACCTGCCAGACGGCCTCAACCCGGCCAACTCACGCTTCTTGAGCGCTACATGCCTGCCACCACGCCACAGGCGCACATCTGCCCGCCAGCCGGCTGCTTCCTGTTCGTATGCAGCACAGGCTTGTTTGGCACAGGCTGGCAGGCCAGCACACTGGTGTAGAGCAGGGGTCTGGTCACAGACAGCAAGCTTGGCCGCTGGCAGGCTATGAGCTCCAACTAGACGACCGCTGCTGGATGAGCAGACCCTAAGCCCATCGCCTCGAAGTGCGAGCGCAGCAGCACAGCAGTGTGCCTCCGAGATCTTGCTTGAGCTGGCACCCAGGAGTACCTGTGAGCACTGCGCGCTGGCAATCAGCACAAAGTGAGTGTTCACAGCAGGGGTGCAGCTGCGACTGGCTAGGTGCAGCCGGGGGGCGCCCGCCGGGGGGCAGGGGACGATGAATCCGTACACGGGCACCAGCTCGCTGGCGACGGTGTGCCCCGAGACGCGCTTACGGTCTGGATCGGCTCTCTTGAAGCCTAGGGCAGGCCTGCAGTCCTTGCACGGAGCCCGCTGGATATGCGTGCCGCCGAGGCAGTGCAGGGCTGATAACGAGCTTTTCTGCTGCGCATTGCTGGCTGACAGCGGCGCTGACGCCGGCAGATTCTGCGCATATCAGCGGCGACCGTCGGCGTCGTGTATGGCAGCTGGACGCTGTCCGGCTACAAAGTGCGGGCCCGCGGCTGCGCTCGCCGCCCTGTGCTGTCTGTGCCAGCACTCACATATTCACGGCCGCAAGTACTATCCTGCCACACATCTGCTGGCTTGCTTGTGCGTCACACTGAAGCCACCCCTCCCCAGATGGGTTCTTCCCACTGACAAGCACGCTGTGTGTGCTGTGCAGAAGCTGGCGGCGAAGAACAAGGCAGATAAAGAAAAGGTAGGGAAAGCGCAGGTGAAGGCGGCCGCAGGTCACCACTAGCGGGGACAGGGTTTGCCTTTGATGCTGCGGCAATGCTGAAGAGGCGCATAGCCCAAGCGCCGGCTCACGGCCACCGTCGGTTGCGTCAGCCCCCAGCTGCCGCACGCTGCAGGGAGCCTTGGGCGAGTGAGTGTCGCGGTGCACAGCAGTTTTGGCCTCTGCAGTAGTGCGTCCCGTGTCACCAAGCCCCTCACTGGTCAGCAGGCTGATGCCGCAGCTGACATGCATGTAGTACTCCATACTAGCACTCTATGCTGGCAGGTATCATATGCCTGCAGTTTAGAGGCATGCATTGGGACTCCTGATCTGGGGGTGTGAGTGGACCTACGTGCGTGCGTAATTGGAGCGAACAGTAAGCGACTCCACACAAGCAAGACTGACTCTCAAAGGCAAGACTTACAAGGGCACACACATGCACAGCAGTTCTGGACAGCAGCCTAAGCTGGTTCATAATCTGGTTCACACGATAAAAGCTTTGCGCGAAAGCAGCATTGCCTGTTCCACCTGCGCATGACCAGGTATAGGTTGCTCCGCCATACTGTGCGAGCACAGGACTCGACCACCATCCGCATACGTAGTAGCAAGCTACTAGCATTACTTTGCTAATGCTCCTGCCACTTCTAAATATCTGGCTATGCCCCTGTCTCGCTATGCGCTCAGCGCGCACCCGTTCGGCATGCATGCCACCGGCAGGCACATGCACTGCTCACATGCGGGCAGTATGGCACATGTGCACCATGACAGGCTTTCTCACACCGCTGCGCACAGCGCACAGGTGCAGCCAAGACCACGACGGCCACGGGTGTGGCTGCCGCTGCCACCGCAACACCCCACACTGACCCAAAGCCCCTCCCCAGGCACGCCGTTTCAGTCGCTGCCTGCAGTCGGTGTCCTCGCAGGGCGCCAGAGCATGCGTGTCACAGCCTGCTGCACCCGTTGCCGCCCTGGCCGCCCCCGTTGCCGCCATGGCCGCCGTTGCCGCCGCAGCCGTTGCCGCCGCCGCCGGCGCCCGCGACGACCACACCGATGGGGTCGCCCGGCTCCAGACTCGCGCCGTCGCCGCCGCCGCCCAGGAACTCCAGCCATGGCTCCGCGGCGTGCGCTCCGCCGGCCGGGAGCTTCGGCACCGGCGGCGCGGCGCTCGCATGCGGCCCAGCGCCTTCAGCTGCCGGCGCAGACAGAGCCGCATGCTCGCCCGCCTTGCAGCGCGGTCCCGGCGCGGCGCCCGCGTCTGCGATGCCGCCAGCGGCTGCGGCCGCTACGCCGCCGCCCCGGCCGGCCTCCCCCGCAGCAGGGCGGGCGCCCGACGCGCCAGCGGCTTCGGGCCCCGTGTCCATAGCTACCGCGCCGTCTGGGCTCACAGCATCGGCGGCGCGCGCGCCCGCGCTCGCCCTATCACCTTTCCCGCCTCCGCCGCTGCTGCTGTCGGAGCCGGGGCTGGCGCAGCCGTCCGCGGGCGGCGCTGCGGCGCCGCCGTCCGCGAGCGGGTGGGCAGCGAGCGGGGCGGCGGCCGCTGGCGCCGCCTGCGGCGCCGCCGCATGGTGCTGCGCATGGGGCTGCATGACGTCGGGGCCGGCCTGGGCGGCTGGCGCCGCCGCGGGGGCGGTCGGAGGGAGCGCCGCCGCAGGGGGCGCGTCCGGCATGTCCGTGTCGGGCGCGCTCGCCGCGAGGCCGCCTGCGCAAGGCAACACACATCCCTGTCAGCGAGCGGGTGCACGCCCACTCACATCCTCCCCTCACGCTGCCAAACAACAAGTACAGGCCTGCCTGGCGGGCCAGAGTGATCCTAGCTAGCGTGATGCACTAGCGGCTCATTTGAAAGCTCGTGCAGTGCCACCTGTTCAGCGCAGCCTTGGTTTGGACTGCAATACGAATGCAGGATCAAGACCAGTCTGCTGTGTCAGCAAAGCAGTCACAGGATGTTGGACACGGGACCCAGTGTGGGCCGTTGCACAGTGCAGTGGCACCTGCTCCACGGTGCAGCAGAGGTAGCTACCCGTGTTGCGGAGGGGGCAGGGACGCACCAGGGTCTGCAGCAGCCTCCGCGCGCCGCCGGTAGAAGAGCACGTACGCCGCGGGCGACTGCACGCGCGCGGCGTCGATGGGCGACACGTGGGAGTCGTCGAAGCAGTGCCAGGCGCCCTGCCCGTCGCAGCAGTACGCCGTGTAGTGCCCGCCGCCGTACCCGCCGTAGTGGTTGCTGACGGCGTACAGGTCGTACACGGGCGGCACCGCCTGCGTAGAGGTCTGGGGCTTAGGTTTTAGGGTCAGCGCACTGCTTTTAGGGTCGGCGCATTGGCGCACGGGAATGCATGCACGCAGTGCTGGCGCAACCTCACACGCTGCGCCCGGACTTGTCGACGTGTCGCGCAAGCAGCAGGAGGGGCGCGCGTGGCCTGGCTGCCTGCTGTGTGGTGGCAGTCTTGGAGCCGCCGCCCAGCATGGGCGCTTTAAACTAAACCTATCCAGAGGCACACACGAACCCATGTGCCCCATACTGCCCACAGGTCTCCTGGTGCGCGCTGGCAAAGCGCATGACCACCATGGAAAGGAAAGGAAATGCTCCGAGTGCGCGCGCCACCATGACCAGGGCAGGCAAAACAGGTGTCTGAAGTTGATCATCATGACACCAGGGGCGCGCCTGCGCGTGCGCGACGTAGGGCGCCAGGTCCAGGCCGGCCAGCGGGAAGGCCACGGGCGCGTCCAGCTTGACGCGCCCGCCGCGCGCGTGCTCGAAGCGCTTGACCAGCACGACCAGCAGCTCCGGCAGGCGCCACAGGTCCAGCTTCTTGGCCGCCTGCACGTGCGCGCGGCAGCGGCCGCAGAACCAGCTGTCGCCCTCGCCCAGCTGCTCCGCCTGCAGGAACGCCTGTGCGCGCGCGGCGGGGATGGGACAGGGTTAGGGTCAGGGATAGAATTTAGCCAAAGCCAGAGGCCGCCTCGCAGCTGCCGGCTGGTGCGCCCATGCCGTGCTGACCGGCCTGCAGCAATGCATGCAGGCGCGATCATTCGCCAGGACACTGCCAGCTCTTCAGAGGTGGCTGAGAGGGGCAAGAGCGGCGCCTCCCGCTTCGCTGCCTTGCCGGCCTGCAAACGGCTCTTATGCCTGCTGCGCTGATGCGTGCGACAAGTTTCTTTAAAAAAAAAAAAACAAGAAGGAGTCGATCACGTAGGCAGGGTTAGGGTCGGCGCGCCTCGAGGCACTCGTGGAGCGTGTGGCTGGGCGGCGCGGCGCCCGCGCGCGCCTGCGCCGCGCGCGCGCCCTCGCTCAGCACCGGCGCCTCCAGCGCGCCGGCGTCGTACTCCGGGCCGCCGTCGCCGCGCCAGTCCACCTGCGCGCAGCCGGCTCCTTCAGGGTGGTTGACATGCAGGTCCAACAGCGGTGAGCTGCTTGGCAGGGCAGTATCAGCGCATCCTCACCCAAACAGGTTAAACGCTCACAGCGGGCGCACAGCAGGCGGCGCTCGGTGCCCATTGTCCACCCGGGCTTAGAGTCACTGCTGAGGACACTCCCAGTGACGCACGGTAATGCAGGACGTGGCGGGAGTGTGTTGCACCGCTGCCATATGCTCTGCACCTGCCGGTCGCACGACATGCCGCATCGCCCAGTGTGAGCAGGGCGCATGCAGAGTGTGTCACGAGCCCAAGGCCAGGCGCACCGCAAAGTACGCTGGCCGCGGCGGCGCGGGGCGCGGCTCTGCGCCCAAGCGCGTCTCGCCATACTCGCTCGCCCGCTTGAGCTGCCAGGCCGGCCCCGCGCCCGCGCCCGCGTTCGCCGCCCCCGCGCCCTCCTCGTTGTGGTCCGCCGCCTCGCCTGCCGCGGCCTGCGCGGCCGTGCACGCGCCAGACGTCGGGCGCTGCACCAATGCGCCTGTGTTTACTGGGTCGCCCGGGACCCGCCTTGCCACCTGGCTCTCCAAGGAGAGCTGTGATCGCAAGCGATCACAGCAGTGTTCCTGCAAGGGCGCCGCACCTCCATGCCCCTGCATATCACGCGCTGCTGCCACAGCAAACTAGGATAAATTCAAACACGAGCAGCAGGCTGGAGCAGGGCCTGTCGCCCGGCGTGAGAGCAGCTGCGCTTGTCAGGCAAGAGGACCTAGCCACCCCTTGACTCCGCAGGCACTGTGCGGGCCGTCTAACTGGCGTGACATGCTTTTGCAGAGGCCTCGAAGTGACCTAATCCTGGCTGGTCTGCAAGCGCTGGCTTGTCAGCAAGCGCACAGGCACCCAACCCCATGCACAAGATCTCCAGATCAGATGCTTTGCAGGAGGCGCGCCTGGCCAGCAAACATGTCGAATGGCTCCACGGTGATCGCGGGCAGCGGCCGCGGCGGGACGCCCGCGGGGCTCGTCGCGTCGTGCGCGCCCACATCGCCGCCGCCCACCTGATGCGGCTTTGTTGCGATGGCGGCCAGCGGCAGCAGCGGGCTGCCGACAGGGCTGGTCGCGTCAGCCGCGAGCGCCGGCCGCTCCGCGCCGAACAGCAACAGCTGCGGCTGGCCCGGGCTGCCTGCGTGCGGGCTGCCCATGGGGCTCGTCACGGGGCTGGTCGCCGGCGTGCCGCCCTGCGGGCTGATGCTGAAGGCGCCGGAGCCGACCACGCCCGCCCCGCCGCCGCCCGGGTAGGGTTCCGCTTCCTCGGTGTCGCCGTGGCTGTGCCGCATGTTGCGCTCCATGCCTGCATTGCCTGCCATACCCTCCGCGTCGGCGCCCCACGCGTGCCCGCCCTGCCCCGCGCCGCGGTCGGCCGCCGCGTCCGCGCCGCCTGCAAAGCTGGCCGTCCACGCCCCGCCCGGCTCCCCCGCGCCCTGGGCGGGGCCGGGCGCGGCGGCCGCTGGGGCGCCCCACGGCGGCGGGCGTCCCGCGCTGGGGTTCCCCTCCAGGGGCTCCCCGGGGCCCCCCCCGCGCGCCTCGTGCAGCGTCACTGTGCGCGGCGCAGCCGGCGCCCCCTCCGGCTCGCGCACGTCCATGGGCACGGTCTCCCACAGCGTCGAGCTGGCCTCCTCGCCGCCAGGCGTGCTGGGCGGGCTGCTGGGCGCCCCTGCGAGGCCCCCTCCAGCGCAGGGCTTCTGGGCCCCGGATCCCCCCGTGCGCACGCTGCCCAGCCCCGGCGGCGTGCCGGGCGCCTGCAGCTCGTCGTCGCTGGGCGCGCGCTTCGGCGGGGGGGCCGACGCGGCTGCGGGCGCGGGGGGCGCAGCGGGGGCGCCGGCGCTGGCGCGGGCCTGGCGCAGCTCGGCCTCGGGCTGTGCGCCTACGGGGCCACAGCGTGTGTGCGTCACAGATCTGAGCCGAGTGGCAGTCGCATGTGACCATACACAAGGTGCTCACTGCCATGCTGCAGCATTTGCATCGCATGTCTTGCAATTCACGCCGCTGGCATGGGGTCCATTGAGCATGGCATAAAGTGCAATCTAGATAGTAAGGCACAGCCAAGTAACCACCAAAGCGTGCAACGACTACGGGCACAGCCTCCATGATCATGGCAGAGCTGCGCGCACCGCTGCTGCCTGCGGTTCCCCCGACGGCGCCCACGTCCGCATGCACAGACACGTCATGGCCTGCAGCCTGTTCACTGGCCGTCGCCGCCGCAGGCTCGCAGCGCACCCTCTTGAACGGCCTGCACCGCAGTCAACATCATCACATTGTAGTGATTGTAATGTCATAGCTGGTACACGAGAGGCACACTGCTTCGCCAGCAACACAATGCGGTGCAAGACCTCCTCAGCATAGTCGCCACCGGCTGGCCGGGCCACCGCTGGCACTCAACAGGAGCATGGCGCATGGCCGCGGTGAACGAGACCAAGACGATCGCGGCATGCACCGGCGGCGCCCCGGCACGTGTCAGCAGGCATGCGCAGTTGCGCCGGCCGCCGCACGTGAGCTGTAGCGCACCGAGCGGCACATTGAGGCATGGCGCCTGCCGCGCTGCCGCCTCCGCAGCAGCACCCAGGCGCACCTCGGGCGGCACAGCTGTGCTGGCTGTTGCACTTGGGCTGCAACACGCTAAGACGGGGCGCCCACCTCAGCGCCGCCTCCACGGCGGCGCCCAGGCTCGTCTCGGGCGGCACGAGGAACTCGCGCTGCCAGTCGGCCTTGACCGCGCGCGTCCGCACCGCGCCCAGCTCCTGCGGCGGCAGGAACAGCACGAGCGGCGCCGCGAACGCCGCCATGGACGCCGACAGCTGGTAGTACGAGCGCTTGCGCAGCTCGCGCCTGGCGGCGCGCGCGTCGGGGGCCGGTCAGCGCCCGCCAGGGACTGCCTGCAGGCCCGCGCTCCCACAGCACCCTGGGCGCCACGCAGTCAGCAGCCCTGGACGGAACACGCCCCATGCAATGTGCCTAGGGCCGAGCACACATTCAGGCAACCAGGCAGCTGCACATCAGCACCTGAGGCACAGCACTGCCGCTGAAGCCTGTGGTGACCCCGGCTGAACGGGAGTGCGCTGCCTGGGGACGCACTTGTGGAACACGTGCACCTCCTGGCCGCCTCCCAGCGGCCCGGCCGCCTTGGAGGGGAACAGGTAGGCCAGCAGCAGATCGCGCTCGGCCAGCTCCGCCAGCGCCTCCGCGCCGTCGTCCTGCCGGCCGCCCGCCGCCGCCGGTCAGCAGATACAGGGTTAGGGTATATGGTAGGTGGGGCTAGAGTTAGGCCCCACCCTATCAGCAGACCCGCCTGCGGGCAGCAGGCTGAGCTGCGGGCGCGCCGCTGCTTCGCGGGGCGGAGGCGGTGCGGCATGCCGGGCCCGGGTCCTTGCAAAGGTCCCGGATGCGGCGCTCGGCCCGGCGCTGCTTGTGCGGCGCGGGCGCGCACCAGGCGGCGCGAGATGCGGTGCTGCGCGCTCTCGACGACAAGCAGCCGCTCCTCCGGGCGCTCGGCCTCCGGCAGGCCCGCCGCGCGCGCGAGCGCGCGGTAGAGCGCCGCCACCGTGCCTGCACATGCGCCCGCTGAGGTCCAGGCTCTATGCGCGAGGGCACCACTGCCGCTTGGCTGGGCGGCATGCGCAGGCCAGCGGGCGTGCGCAGCCGCCAGGCCGCCCCTTGTGCGTGCGCAGCGACGGCAGTGATGGGCGCCGCGGATCCTTCAACCGCGGCTGGGGTCACCAGCAGCGCGCTCATGCATTCCCCACTGAGGTGAATGCGGTGTGGGCTCGAGCCGGTCCATAGCGAGCAGTGCCAGCTGCGCGCAGCACTGGGGCGCTGCACGGCGCGGCCCGGGCGGCGCACCGGCCTTGGGCAGCGTCAGCGCGTGCGTGGTGGGCGGCACGGCGCCGTCCACCGCGACCAGTGTCACCAGCAGAGTGCGCGTGCGCGCGCTGGGCAGCGCGAGCGTGGTGTACATGAACGGGTCGAACTTGACGCTGCGATTGCCACAGGCCGGGCACACCAGCGTCGACTTGTACTGCCCCTGCGCGCGGCGCGCGCACAGGAGCTGCGATGGCGCCCTGCAAGCACCATGGCCTTCTTGAAGCTGCGGTTGCGCAGGCCGGGCACACCAGCGTCGACTTGTACTGCCCCTATATGTGGGGCGCAAGCGCGGGGGCTGTGTCGGCGCCCTGCAAGCCCTGACCCCCTCCTTGAGCGTCGCTGGCAGCGCAGCACCTATGCACCAGCATGATGCCACAGGCCGAAGCTAGCAACACCCAACCCCTGCTAAGCCTTCATACCGCAAGCGCCGCGAGCGCCGCGCAATGCACAGTATCGCTTCACACCGCAGGCGCCGCGCAAAGCACAGTGCTGCTTCTGAATTCTATAGAGCAAGTGCACGCTGCTCAGCACTCCTGGGCATGTCAGGTGCGACAAAATCAGGACGCATCTATCACCAGGCCACCCCCACGCCCAGACCGTGCACCTGGAAGTGATCGACCATGACAGAGTCGTTGCGCGCGCGGTAGTTGGCCCACGTTTCATCCGCGACTTGCTCGTCCGGCTGCCTGGCTGCGTCCTTCTCCTCGATGTAGGGCTTGTCATGCACGCGGTTCAGGTCCTCGTGCAGGCCGTCCAGCAGGAAGGCGAGCAGCTGCGCGCGTACGATGCGAGCGTGAGCCTGCAGCGGCCCCGCCTGGCTGCCGCCCAAGTCCTCGGTTTCACGCTGCGGTGTCATCAGCGGTGAGCGGGGTCGCCATGCAGGCTGCACAGCATCAGAGCCAGCTGTCCCGCATGCATGTGAACACGGGTGTCTCGCGCAGCTGCACGGCCTGGAAAGTGTGCTGACTGCTTCTGCCGTCACTTGCGTTGAACCCAGCACGGATGCATGCACGATGCGACCCCAGCACTGCTTCGTGTCCGCTGCATGCCTGTGAATGGCGCGAGCGCCTCGCAAAGGCGCAGCCCGCGCACCTCCTGGCTGTCCTGCTGCGAGTAGCCCTTGAACTGCGGCGCGAAGCGCACCAGCGCCGCCCTGAACGCCTTGGGCGCCACGCTCGACACGCCGCCCTGGCCGCACACCATGCGCACTCGGTGGTGATCCTGGTGCCAACCCGGGCTCCACCACAAGTGTGCTGAGAAGTTGAAGCCCAGACCGCTACCCTTAGCAGCAGAGCGGCGCAGGCCAGACAGGCGCCCCACTCCGTGGGACGTGTGCCGCCACCGGATGCTTGCATCATCGTTTGCACTCTGGGGCACGCTGCCACAACCAAGTGCGAGAACGTAAAAGAGAGCAGACAAGTGCAGCAGGCACGCACTTGTCAGAGCTGGGCGGGATCATTGCGCCGCACGCCTTGGTCAGCTCACAGAACGGATTGCAGTCACATGGAGGGGCGCAGGGCAGACATGTACAGCACAGCGTCTGCAGGGGCCCAACGCACGCGCGGGCGCCAGCAGCCAGCGCGCCTGCCAGAGCCGGCGCATGAGCGCGCCGAACGCCTCGGCCAGCTCGCCACTGTTGCCGAGCGGGTTGTCGCGGTTGAGGTCCGCCGCGAACGCGCCCGGCAGGAACACGCGCGCCAGCGGCGCCGTGTGGCTCAGGCACTGCAGGCTGGAGTTCATGAAGCACGTGTTGCCCAGGTTGGACAGCCCGGCCAGCCCGCGCGGCGTGCCCGCCGCCTGCGCATCAAGGGGTGAGGTCAGCGTAGACAGAGGCACTGCAGGCTCCAAGCTGCCCTTCAGGCCAGCCCGCACAGTACGCCTGCCGCATGCGCAACGAGAGATCTCCTACATGCATTTGCACGTGCAACTATGCAGGCTGGCATTGGGCCATGGCAGCCTGCGCAACAAACCTCTGGCGCCACACAAAAGTGCTTCACATGCGTGTTGGTATTGTTAGCAGGCCTGCCTCAGCACTTCCCACAGCTGGGCAGGCCGGCCAGCCGGCGAGCAGTGCCATCGCCTGCGCGGCAGGGCTCAGAGCCAGGCAGGCCACACCGAGGCCAGGGCGCCTGCATTGCTAGCGCTAGGCAAGCGCCAGCGCTGCCGCAATGCTCTACACGTCGGCGCTTGGGCTCTTCTGTTTGAACTCAACTCAAGCTCTGTACATGTGATCTTGTGCGCGGTCAGTACCTGGTAGACGGTGTCCGTGACCGTCGGCGTGCGCAGCGGCGCCGCCGCCAGGCCGAGCGCCGGCGCGCCGAGCGCCAGCGGCGGCGACGGCCCGTCGCCCAGCAGCAGCGGGCCGTCGGCTGCGGATGTGCTGCGCTGCTCCGGCCCCTTGACGCCGGCGTCTGTGTCGAACTTGAAGTCGCCGTGCTTGTCCTGCGACGCGCGCTTGCCTGTGATCCCACTGCCGCCGTTGCACGGGGCAAGGTCCACACCATGAACTCCACGCGCCTGTTGTACCTTTGGCTCACCTGGCTTAAGCACTTCGCTCCCTTTTGAGCTGCGCCGCCGCAGCTGCCAGCCTACAGACGCTCACACCTGATATGACCCATGGGCTAGCCTGCCTCCTGCATCCCAGCTGCCTGTCTCACTGCTCCCAGCAGTGTGTGCCGCTCCGCCACATATTGCCCACCTGAAATGGGCTCATGTCACAGTACGCCTAGGCTGCTTCGCAAGATGCATCCCCCAACCTGATCCCCTGCCATGCGCCTCTGTGCCGCCAGGCTCCTGCTGTGCCTCTAAGGCCAGCGGACGCAGTGAGCGACCGGCATGTCACGCATGGACAGCATAAGTGTGACAGCTTTGACGGTGCCCAAGGCGCTGCATTGATGCGCCAACCGTATGGGCGGCAGGCGGCCTGCGGCGGCCGCACCCGCTCCAGCAGCAGGACGTGCTGCTTGTTGATGACGGTCGCCTCGTCCAGCGTCTTCCCGAGGCTGTCCTCCAGCGGTTCGTTGCCGTAGCACTGGCGGCTGAAGTAGTCCCTGCGCGACAGGCTCGCTGCAGTGCCGTCATGCGGTGAGGCTGCTCATGCATCGCTGCACGGCCGCGGAGGCGGCGGCTCGCAGCCACATGCACCAGTGCTGACTTGCTCTTCGCAAGTACCTTGCACAAGACAAGACCTGCACAGGTTCGGCCATGCGGCCTGCCAGCGGACAGAGTTCAGGACACAGCAAGGTATGCAACGTGCTACCACGTCCCTCACAGACAGGCACACCACCATCTCGACATGGGCTGCGGCGTCGCTGCGCACCACATCTCCACATCAGTCTCTGTCAGTCCCAGCGCCACGCACGCCTTGCGCTTGAGCTCTCCCAGCGTGGCCTGCGGTCAATTCAATCCCCTCACCTCAGCCTCGTATGCGCAGGGGCTGCCGAGCAGCCTCGCAACACATCACACGAGGCCCTGGTGTGACCACATGCAGCCGTGAAGTGCGAGGCCACATCGCATATGAGACTCGCAAGGGCAAGCCAGGCATACATGTGTGATAGAGCCACGTGGGAACCGTCACTTCAACAACAGGCACCATCACACGGGGGTCGAGTGCGCAGCCACGTTGCAGGACAACGTGAGTGCGGTCGCACCCGCTTGCTCAGCGTCAGTGCAAGCTCCGCGCCAGGGTCGCCCGAGCGCACGATGTTCACGCGCAACGGGTACACCTCGACGACCGGCCGCCCCGCCACACCCTCCAGGAGGACCGGGCGTGGCAGCGGCGGGCCCGAATCCGGGTACCTGAGGGACGCGGACAGTGTACGCAAGTGCAAGAGGCTGAGTGAGAGGCTGCAGCCGAGTCAGCCACCGCCGGCGCCCTGCGGAACATCCTAGACAACGTGACAACCTTCCTCCAGTGCGCGAGTCCGGCTCGCCCTGCCGGGCCAGGAGCGCGGGCCGAGCGCTGCCGCGCGCACCAGGCGGTCAGCGCGCGCCAGGTCGGCTCGGAGACAATCTTGTAGTCGCGGCCCTCCTGCAGGCCCTGGCGCAGCGCCTCTTCATGCCCCGCCGGCACGGGGCCCTCCAGCAGCTCCATATTGTCGATCGCTGCGGGGCGCTCAGCAGGCGCCTCGCCAGCTTCCCGGGGCGCGCCAGCCTCGGCGCAGCCTTCCTGGAAGCCTGTCCAGCGGCACCACTGGCTCCACCACCTGCCGGCGCTCGCACGCGGCTCAGGCGCGGCTGTTGCTATGTGCAGCTTCAGCAGGCGCAAAGCAGGCACCAGTTTGCAACCCAGTAAACGCTGCGCCGCGTGCTGCGTTCATCAGTCCTGAGTGCTTCCTGATTGAGGTGTTGCTGTGTTTTTGAAGGCTCGCTGCCTCGGAGCATCGTGCGCACGTGCTCGGCAACAGGTACTGAGTCTCGCCCTCCCTTGGCGGAAAGTTTGCCTCCTCGAGCTCCCGCAGCGCGCTCAGCTCGGCGCCCGGCTGCGCAGCCGCGGAGGGACCGCCCGTGCTCGCAACGGGCTCCTCCTCCTCCTCAGGCGTCGGCGGCCTGTCCGGCGCGTCGGACAGCGTGTCTGCTTTCATCAGCCTTGCTTGCCGCTTCGATTGCGCCAAGTTCATGCTCCGAGGTCACCCCTCGGCGAGGCATACAAGTCTGGACGAAGACCCTTGCGGGGCTTTGATGCTTGGCAAGTTGGGACTTGGGACGACCACTCACTGCCTCAGCAACCACGAGCAGGCGCCTTGACGGGCCGCAGCAGGAGCTTTGGTGCCCCACAAAGAGAGCAGCAAGCTACGGGTGTTGCGTGCGCTGTTGCACGGATCTGTTTTGCATCCTGGTGCCTGCATGCGCCTTAGCAGCAGCCATGCCAGCGGTGACCACCAGGAGCTCTCAAAGAGCACGCCGCACATAAAGTCACTGATAGTTATATTTCAAGATTGTGGCCGCAAATGCAGAGGATCCTAGCCTCGACGCTGCAGGCCATGGGGACAGGCAAGCCCGCGCCGGCCGCACCGGCCGCCCCCAGCACGGGGCCTGAGCTGCCAACAGCCAAGCACCGGCGCAAGGAGCGCTTGCTGGCTGCTATGGGGCGGCTGCAGGACAGGGACACACACAAGGCGGCGCTGGACGAGCTGGAGGACGCCATAGCTGTGAGCTCCCCCGCTGTTGCATCACGCTGTGAGGCTGCTTCAGCCTGTTGGTAGTGAACCGAGTGAGGACACAGGCTGGGACCTCGCTCCATGCTGCCGCATGTGCACCTGACGCGCCCTGCAAGCCTGCACAAAGGCCGCCCGTGCACGCCTGTCGCGCCGGTGCTTCAATAGCCTGACCTGGCTGTGGCTGAGGTGCCCTTGCACAGACAAGCACACGTGCTTCCAGGCCTTGCAGGTCGGCTGGGTTGCGCTCCATGCTGGCTGGCAGGACCTCCTCGCGTGTCGGGCGCATTGCCCATGCACAGGTCCTGCCTGGCTTAAACATCTACTGCCGTGCGGCCCTTGCGGGGTACTGTGGAGCCAGTGACCGATGTGTGCGCTGAGTGCCGTGCGCGCGCGCGCGCTCGCCACCAGGCCCTGGACCCGGACTGCTGCGCGCTCCTGGTGGGCTGCCTGTGCACCACCGACGCCGAGCAGAAGGTGTTTGTGCGGAAGGTGCGCCACAGGGCTCTGCTTGTGACTGCCTCTGCCTCTGTCCACCCACCTCGCGGGCGTACATGCATGCTGGTGCGAACGCCTGCGCATCACGCGGAGGAAGAGTAAGCCTGACCAGCTCGGCTGGCGCGCGGCGTGCTGGCCCTCACGATGGGGAGCGCTGCGACAGGAGGCCCTGCGCCTGCTGGGCCTGCTCGGCACGCCTGCGTGCGCGTGCCAAGTGCAAGTCCTCCAGCCGCCGCTGCTGACCAGGATCCTGGGGCACTTCCGGACGCGCCTCAAGGTGCGGGCGCCCTCCGCGGCTGCACGCGCCTCTGTGCCTGCGTGCATGGCGAGCACTGGAGCGCGTGCCTGCTGACTGCATGCCGATTCCGATGCTGGCAATTTCCAAGCCACCATCCAGCACGCGGCATGCCTGCCAGGCAAACAAGCTGCCAAAGCAGGCACAGCAGCGGACAGGAGCCAGAGCAGCATGCAAGAGGCTCTCAATAACAAGGCGCGCGCGCTGGTCGGCGCAGCAGGACAGCCGCGCCCGATGTGCCCAGCAGATGTGCCCGTGCGCATCATGCAGAGTCTGACAGCAGCGCATAGGTTCCGATCGCAGCAGCGTCTTACAGCGCGGCCGCCCACCAACAGGACGAGCCGGACAGCGGCGTGCGGGAGGCGATCGGCGACGCGATGGGCGTGCTGGCGGGCGCGGCGGCCGCGGCCGCGCCCTGCCTGGCCGCCGGCGACCCGGCCGTCAACCCGCTGCTGCGCGTGGCCGTCGAGGCGCTGGCCGACCAGAAGCGCGAGGTGCAGGCAGCCGCCGCGCACGCCTTCACGCAGGCGCGGCGCCCGCCACCCGCGGGCAGGCGCCGGAGTCGGGGGCGTCCCACCTCCAGCGTTCTCTAGGACACGCTCGCTGTCCTCGTGCCGCAACGCCCCCGGGGAAATAGCAGCTCTAATCCTACCCTTACCTCCTACCCGTGGCACGGCAGGTGGCGAGCCGCACGGACGCGCTGGCGCCCGCGCTGTGGAAGCAGGTCGCGCGCCTGCTCTAACCCTGCCCTTACCCTACACCCTTGGCGCGGCAGGTGGCGAGCCGTGCGGACGCGCTGGCGCCCGCGCTGTGGAAGCAGGTCGCGCGCCTGCTCAGCAGCCCGGGCTTCCACGCGCGCGCCGCGCTCATCCCGGCCATCGCGCGCCTGGAGCCGGCCGCGCGGGGCCTGCGCGTCGCAGGCATGGTCCCGCGCGCGGGGCCGGACGGCGCGGCGCCGTACCTCCCCGGCCTGATAGGCGGCGGCGGGCCGCGGCCAGAGGCGGGCGCGGAGGCGGCGCCGGCCGGCGCGGAGGCGCCCGCCGGCGGCCTGGTGGGCGCGCTGGCGGACGGGCAGTGGCCGACGCGCCGCGCGGCCGCCCAGTGCCTGCACGCGCTGTGCCTGGAGCTCGGGCCGCGCCTGGACCGCCCGCAGGCGCGCCGCGCGCTGCGCTGGCGCCGCTTGTGGGTGACCCTGACGAGCTGAGATAGCGACGCGCGGCCGAGCTGATAGCAGAGGCGCCCAGGGCTCAGTGTCATCGTGGCTGCGTGCGGGTACAGGTAAACCCTACCCTACCCTAAGTGCGGCGGGCGCCGTGCGGCGCGCAGGCGTTCTCGCTGGAGGAGAGCGGCGCGCGGCTGGCGGCGCGCGCCGCGGCCGCGCTCGAGCGCTGCCGCGCGGACCGCATCGCCGCCGTGCGCGAGGCGGCCAAGCAGGCGCTGGCCGTGCTGGCCGATCTGCAGGTGTTGCACGGGGCGGGCTGCTCGCACACTGGCAGCGAGCCTTTTGGCACGCTGAGGCAGGGCCAGTTTGCATGCACCTTGCCACCCGCTTCTTTCGAGGGCAGGAGTGCTGGCAGTGGTTGTGCCGAGGGGCGCCCTGAGAGGGGAGTGACTGGCATGCGTGCTGCGCGCCAGGTTGCAGCGCCGTGTCAGTGCAAGTACCCGCATGCGTCGTGCAGGTATGCATTTCAGGACTGCAGGCGATTGAAAGTGCAGGCGGACGCGTCCGCGCCGGGCACCCCACATGCTGCTGCTCACCCCGCGGCAGGAGTTTGAGAAGAGCGCGACCGCCGGGACGGATTGGCGCGCGTTTGCAGCTGCCCGCCACGCCGCGCACGCGCCGGCGCCCGCGCAGGGCCCTGCCTCTCGGGCGGCCAGGAAGCCCTGTGCTTCGGCATCGCCGCGGCAGCCGCGCCGCGCACGGGCATCGCCCGAGATCCGCAGGGCGCGCCGAGGCGCCCAGGCACAGGGCAGGGCGGCGGCCTTGCACCCAACCCTGGACGCCGTGGCCGCGCCAGCGATCGCCGCTACCGGTGCCGCGGCCCGCGCCACGGTCCGCGAGGGACAGGAGCCAGACCCGGGTTGCGGGCGGGCGTCCCAGGCCGCCGAGCCCGCGCCCCTCGAACGGCGCCGCGCCAGCCAACGCGCATCCGCCGGCGCCCGCGCCGGCGCTGCGCCCGATCCCGCGAACGGCCGCCTGCGCCGCAGGACGTGGGAGGAGGCGGGCGGTGCGCGCGGCGCGCAGGCAGCCCCAAAGGCGCGCGCCGCCGCCGCTCCTGGCGCGCCCGGCGTGCCCCAGGGCGGACCCTGCGACAGCGAGGCGGGCAGCGGCGGGGCCAGCGGCTCCTGCGGCAGCGGCGAGGACGCGAGCTCCAGCGACGCGCGCCGGCGCGACCGGGGCGGCCGCGCCCGCGGTCTGGCGGGCTCGCCGCAGGACAGCCGGGACGGCAGCGCGAGCGTGAGCGGGGCAGGGGAGCTCCACAGCCGAGATGGCAGCGCGAGCGCGAGCGGTGCAGGGGAGCACGACCCGCATGCCGAGGGCGGCAGCCTCGGCGGGCCCGTGGCGCACGAGGCGCGCGGCGGCCGCGGCGGTCCCGCGCCCGAGCGGGGCGGAGGCGGCGCGCGGCCCGGGGCGGCTGGCTGCGAGGGCGAGTGCGCCGGCGTCGCGGCGCGCGTGGAGGGCGTGGTGCGGGAGGTGGCGGCGCTGTCGGCGGCGTATGTGGCGCAGCCGCCGCCCGCGGCGGCTGCGGAGGTCAATGAGCTGCGCGCAGAGGCGCGCGCTGCGCTGCGGCCTGACGCCTGCCGCTCAGGCGCCCGCAGCTGCAGCATGCTTCAGGCCGTTTGTGGCATGCACGGGGCGCCTGCACCGCCTGGCGGTTCCACAATGCGTACCCAGCTTATGACCCGATGTGACATTCACGACTTCGTGGCGGGGCCCGGGCGGCTTGCTCCCCACGGTGCCCGCTGATTGCCATGATGCCCACTCCGGACCATGTGCATCGCTCTGTCTCGCGCCCGCTTGTGCGCGCCGGCCCGCCGCCGAGGCCGCCGCGGCGGCGCAGGTGGCGCGGCAGCGTGCGGAGCTGGCGCGCCTGGGCGAGCTGCCGACGCGGGTGGCGCGCTGCGAGGCCGAGCTGCGGCGCCAGGCGGCCGCGCAGGCCGCGCAGGGCGCGCAGGTGCCGCTCGCAGCCCAGTGCAGCCGCGCGCCGCGCGCGGCACCTGCGCGAGCTATGTGTCCGGGCGCACGCAGGCGCTGCTGTGGGGAATGCCCGGGACCTTCGCACGCACTTAAGCCCAGTTAGGCCTACAAGACCGTCCGGCTGCCAGGCATGCTGCCTGCCAAGCCGCGCGCCTCGTGGTCAGACACCCCAGACCGCGCCCCCGCACGCACCTGGTCTGCCTGCCAGCGGCCGCTTCTGCAGTGCATTGCAAGGCAAGCCCCCGGACCTGCTTGAAGGGCTCCTGCTGGCCGCCTGGCTCAGCGCGTTGCTGCGGGTCGCTGGACCCTGCCCTTAACCCTGCGCCCGCGCAGGTGGCGCGGCTGTGCGAGCTGGTGGAGGCGACGCACGCGCGCCTGCGCGCCGGCTTCGACCGCCTGGAGACGCGCGTGGGTTCGCTGGCGCCCTGCGACACCAAGGGGGCGCCCGCCCTCCAGGCAGAGTTCTCTCTGTCGCCGCCGGACTCCTCCGCGCACGCGGCCGCGGTGGACACTGTAGCCGGCGGCGCGGCCGGTCAGCAGCCGTCCGGTGCAGCGGGGGAGCCGCCGGCGCCCAAAAGCAGTGCGCGGGCGCCCGCACACACACCCTTCCCGGGGTTTTCTGTGCCGGCGGGCGCGCCGGAGGACGACTCTGCTGTCATGGGGCCGGCGGCGCGCGCCCCGGGCTCTGCTGGCGGCGCCCATGTCGGGCCCGGGTCCTCGCCGCCCGCGGCCGGCCACCCGCCGCGGCGGGCGCCGCCCCTCGCGACGCTGCCGGCGGGCGGCGCGCCGCCCGCCCCGTCACATGCGCTGCCGGCGGACGATGGAGGGTACACCAGCGGCAGCGGCGAGTTTGGGCAGGCGGTGGGCGCTGCGGCCGAGGCCGACGCGATGTTCGCCGAGGCCCTGCTGAGCGCCAGAGGTGCGCCTGCACAGATGCCCGGCCCGCGCGCCGTCGCCGCTGCCGCGCCGCTTCCTATGCCCTTGCTGCTCGTGCTTCTTGCATTCCTGCATGCGCACTTTCACCATGCAAATGTTTGAAATGGCACGCGCGCGCAGGCGACCTGCGGCTGCTGCGGCTGATGGCGCGGCTGGAGCCCGCCTGGCCGGCGCTCGCCCCCGGCACCGCGGCCGCGCTGCTGCGCGTGTTGGCCAAGCTGGTGGCGGAGCGCACCGCCCTGCCGCGCGTGCTGCCCTGGCTCTGGCCGCTCGCGTCGGCCGAGGGCGCGGCCGCCGCCGCGGCCGCCGCCGAGGCGGCCGCCGGCGCCGGCGCCGGCGCGGACGTGCGCGCGCTGCTCGGCGAGGCGCTGGCCGGCGCGGGCGACGCGTGCGACGACGCGCCGCTGAGCCAGGAGCTGCGGCAGCTGCTGGGCGCGCTGCGGCGCACGTGGGGCCCAGCCACGCTGTCGGCGGGCAGGGCGCCAGGGCTGGGCTCGCCGAGCCGCGCGGGCCGCGGCGGCCGCGGCGCCGCCGCGGGCGCGGGCCTGCAGGGCATGGCCGCCGAGCTGGCCGAGATGGAGGCCACGCTCAGCGCGCTGTGAGGGTTCTCTAGGGAGGGACTGCGTAGGGCAGAGGTCATGCTACCGTTGCATGTGTTGGCAGCAACGTGCGTGCTATCCAGAGAAGCGCTTGCAGGCGCGCCCAGCGCGTGCGCTGACACGCTGCTGTGCAGGAGCTGCTGAGTGCGCAGGGGCACGCACGACACCCGGCTGCACCTGCGACAGGCAGGGTGGCAGTTTTGGGATCGCTGAGCTGCGCCAGCCTTTGGTGCGGCGCCAGCGCGATCACGGGCCAGGAAGACATGGTCACCCAAGCTGGCTGTGGACCATGGCCCCCATCAGAGCCAATGCTGGGGGCCGAGCTGGCGCATGTGGAGGGGCGCTGCATACATGTTGACGTAGAATTAATGCATGTACTCTAGACCCATGCAAGGAGAGTGCTATTTGTGCACACTGCTCGGGTGTAGCGCTGGCACATCCTGGAGCACCTGCGCATGGACTCACTCTGCTGTGTAGTGCCAGGAGACACGACAGGGAGGGTCTATCGCTTTTGTGCTACCGCAGACGTCTACCGGGTACACGCAGGGGCAGTAGTGCGGGCGCTGTACTTGCGGCCGCTGCTTAACATACACAAATGATTGGGCGGGGTGAGGCGGCATTTATGGCTTGCCTGAGGGCGCTGAACAGCAAAGCAGCCAAGGCATCGCATGGTTCGTTTGATGGTTGCCAAGTTGGGCTGAGTTTGGATGATGGCAATGCATGAGCTCGACGCACAAATTGGTGGACCAAGCGCAGGAAGGCTCATGTAGGCTGCCATGCACTAGAACTTGTTGTCAACAAAGGGCACTGAACTGTGTCAGGCTTGGGAGGCGTGCTGTCCTGTGCCCATCATCAATGCATAAGGTGCTGCCCACGAAGCAGGGTGGTTGCTGGCCAGCATGCAGGCACTCTAGTTTTGTCTGGATGCTCCTTATTCCAGTGTTAACACAAGCTTACATGAGGCGCACAGTGATACGCGCTGGGCAAAAACGCTTTGCAGAAAACACCTCGAGCCACAGTGGGTCCTGAAACTGCTTCCTTTAGGCGCCAACCGAGGTGGCTGCCTGGTATGCTAGACCCACACTCATGTCGTACTACTCGTGCCGCGTCCTGGGAGACTGCGCTCTTCACGATGCCATGCGGGCGACACGTCTGGTGCATACCTGGACGACATGGGAAGGCATGGCAGCTGCAAGCAGTGCCTTTACACGGTCTGTGAATTGCTGGGTCAGACCCCAGTGGGGTCTCCATGTCATGATGGGCCCGACACTTGACAGGAAGCTGAGATGCGGATAGCAGCTTAGTGCGAGCCTGAATTATTAGCCTGCTTGCTGACAGTGCTGTGGCACCCGTTCCATATTTCTGAGCTATGTTTCCTTGAAGGCTGTTGATTCTGCACGCTTCCCCTTCCTGGTATCCGTAAGCCATGACGAGCCTGGCCAGCGTCTGGAAGGTGCAGGGGTTGCAAGACTCGCTGCAGAAAATCGAGCACTTCTTCCCGGCAAACGTGTATGTGCTATTCCAGGTATGCTTCTGTCTTTACACACGTGCATTGGCAGGACAGGCGTGCCCCCATCAGGCCGCGCGCATGGGCTCACTCGCCGCCTGTGGCACGCGCAGTACACCGCAGCGCAGATAACGCCAGACAGTGAGTGCAACGCGCAGCAGGTGCGCTAGTCTGCGCGCTCCCCTGGTCAGTATCTATCTCGTGTGCAGGTAGTGCTTGTGCCAGGTCCCTTGCACGGCGCTTGAAAGATACTGACTGCTGTCTGCTGGCTTGCAAACACGCACAGCAAAAGGGGGTGATCGCGCTCCTGGTGGTGCTGGCGGTCACGTCCTTCTTCGTGGCGATCTGGCAGCGCCACCAGGGGGTCACGCAGAAGCAGCACTGGCCGTGGCCGTCGACAACAGTGTACGGGGAGCGAGCCATCAACATCCAAAACCACCTGCTCAGCTTGCTGCGCGGCACGTGCAGCGCGGGCGCTTTCGTCGCGCTCGCGCTGCTGACGCCCCCGGGGCCGACCTGCCTGTTCCCGGACCGGGAGGCGGGGCCCGGCCACACGCGTGTGCCGTCCTCTCTGCCGTCCTACGTCCTGGGCATGATCGTCGTGGCGCTGTCCTGGCTGTCGGCCAAGGTGCCGGGCCTCGTGACTGACGCCTTCCAGCCGGAGTATGCTGCGCTGCATGCGCAGCAGGCAGAGACCGCAGCCAAGGGCGCGGCAGAGGCAGCCGACGAGGCGCGCGCGGCGAGCGAGAGGGCAAAGTCCGCGGCGCAAGTTGTCGTGGCGCGGCAAGCGCGCCGCCAGGCGGCCGACCATGCGGCGGCGGCCACCAAGGCAGCGGAGGAGGCGGACGCCGCAGAGAATGGCGTGAGGGAGCCGCTGCTCTCAGGCACGGATGCCACCCATGCATCTGACGCAGCCGCTCAGCAGAGCTTGCAGCGGTAGTCAGTGACAATGGAGGTCTTGCGTGCCATGCGTGTGGGCGCGCCGACACTTCCGTGGTGATTGACCAGATGGGGCGCGGCAAGGCCTTGCGTGATCCTAAGTGTAATACAGCGTGGCTCTTCAGCGCTGCAGCACAGCGTTGACCCTGTATGTAGCGAGGACACTGCATGATTTTGCCTCTCTACTGCACCACACTTGCACACGTTTTGTAGGCAGGATGCGAGTTGACGCGAACAAGTCGAGGTGCATTATAGATACATTGCATATTACATGGGGCAGGTATAGAGCACACTAGCGCTGGCAGAAACCCCGATTGAGATTACGTCGATTTCTTGTTGCCTTGGGGCCTACAAACATGCATGAGATTACGCTCCTCTGCTTTTTCTTACAGACAGCTGCATGTAGAGAAGACTTGTCTAACAAGCACATCCAGTGTGATGACCATCACATGCATTGCAGTGCATTGCAATGGGCTAGTGTGAGCTAGTGTGGTGTGAGTATGTGCGCATTGCAAGCTATCTTGCGGACCTTGGCTGGCACTTCATGACGATCTGCGCTGTTACACGATACACCTAGACCTCTAGGGTCAGGCAGGACTTTGAACACAAAATGCCTGACGTTGTTTGCGTCACGATGTTTGCGTCACTGGGCTGGCAGCTCGCAGCGGGTTGACACACTCGTTGACACATGCGAGCAGCCACTTTCTGATGAGTAACACTGGAGCAGCCCCAAAAAGGGTCTGGATGTGAGTGAAGCGGGCACTGGGCTGCTGCACATCACGTATGCCTGCGCGGTGTGGCTGCTGAGCGGATGAGGGCGCCCGGGAGGAGGGAGGCGCCCGGGAGATGCAGAGGTGATGGCGCGAACACACCGCAGCACTCGCCTGGCAAGCGTAGGCAGGTCGCTGCCTTTACACCGTCCAGCTGTGTGCGGGATGTCACAGCAGGAGCGTTGGCGTGCCGCTCACAACCACGGCCGGCATGTGTCGCTGTTGGGCATCTCGACCGTCATTCGCGTCCAAGCTTCATCAGCACCTGAGGTGCAGCACTGCTGCCTGCAGGTGACTGCACGGCCGGCAGTCGGGCATGGCCCCGCGCGGACCAGCGCTGACGCCTGCTCATTGGCGGCGCCTTTTGCTGCTTGCCGCGCTGCTCGCGCTCCGGCTGCGCCGGGGCGCCGCCACAGGTGCGTCTCCCCATACTCTAGCTGCCTACTCCGGCACCGCACTGTCTTCCCTAGCACCCGTGCCGTTGCAATGTGGCACAGAGAACCGCTGCTCAGCGCACGCTGAGACTGTGCTTGCTTGCGCTGCCCAAGCGTCACTGTCGTCGTCCGGTGGGCGTGGTCACGCAGCAGCACGTTAATGCGGCACCCCAGGCGTGGTGCCTTGCTGGCAGAGCCCACATATGGTAGTGCAGCGAAAAAAGATTTGGCATGAGGGCTTTGGAGCTTGTATGTGCGGACACTGCATGCAAAACAGCACAGCTGGAGCGCCCCGAGCTTTGCATCCTCTTATGCCGCGCCCTTGGACAAAACAAAGCCTCTGCACAAGGGTCTGATCTCGCCTCTGCCTAAACTCTGCACAAACTTCAAGTTGCAAGCAAGTGGCAGAAACAGGTCGACTGCGACTGGCGCAGTTGCGCCGCGATGGGCGCAGTGCGGCGGCCTGGGCTCCGCGCCGACTCCCCCGGAGGCCGCAGACGCGCCCTGGCCGTCGGCGACGTGCGCGGGCGGCTGCACGTGCAAGCGCGTGAATGCCTACTACTACCAGTGCACGCCCGCGCACCCGCCGCAGCCTCCGTCCGGTGCAGGCGCGTGCTGCGGGCGCTGTTCTGGGTTGTGTGTAGTTTATCTAATAGTCTATCAAACGGTTAATGATTGTTGGCTGCACCTTGGTCGCACTGTCTCTACCGAGCCTTGCCTGTTGTGACGCTGGCTGAGCAGATTGTCAGGGCATGGAGTCTAAGATGCAGGCCAGCGCTGTCGCTAGTCTTGACTTTTCTTGTTACCTGCGCAGGCGCGCCTATGTCAGGTGGCCCTGCAGCCGCGCCGACTGCGGCAGCAGACCCCGCAGGGCAGCCACATGCAATGGAGGCGGGCGCGGGCGCGGGCGTGGGCCGCGCCGGCGACTTCGCGGTATCGGCGCAGTGCGGCGGGCTGGCGGACGCGCCGGCCAGCGCCGCCGCGGACGCGCCATGGCCGGGCCGCTGCGCGGGCGGCGGCGCGTGCGAGCGGCAAACCGGCGCGTTCTGGCAGTGCGGGCCGGGCGGCTGGGCCGCCGGCGGCCGCCCGTGGCAACCGGCACAGGGCGGCCCGGACCATGATAGCCAGCCGCCTGGTGCGCCCTGCTCGCGGCGGTCTGCTCTGCATGTCGGCCAGAGCGTCAGTGCTATACTTGGCATAATGACATTGTTAAGCACTGGAATTAGCGCACCTCGCCGTGAGTCTGCTTCGCAAGCACCCTGCACCCTGCGTTGTGTTGAGAATGTGCCGCACAGCTATCCCCTGCAGCTTAAGCTGTCCTGTTGGCTCTCAGCTGCGGCGCCTGCGCGGCCGCCAGGGCCGCTGGCGCTGTTCGACCAGTGCGGCGGGCGCAGCAATGCGCCGTCGCTGGCGCGAGATGGCACCTGGGAGGGCGTCCGCTGCCCGCCGGGCGCCGCATGCAGCCGGCACTCCGAGTGGTTCTGGCAGTGCCTGCCGTCCGCCTCGCCGCCGCCGCCGCTGCTAGGTGCGAATACCCTGTGTCGGCACTTACCCAGACCCAACTCGGCAGCTACATGCCAGCACGTTTGCTCTAGCCAGAGACAGAAAGGTGCAAGTTTGTGGTGGCGCGACAGCACGTTAGCGACGCAGCAATGACAATGACGATCGGCCGCTTGATGGCAGTCTGACTGCCGCATGCAGCCGGCATGCCCGATGAGGCCATGGCATGCTGAACGCATGCAGATCGCATGCAAAGCAGCAGCAATGCAGGGTGCGCGCCTCTCACGTGGAGGCCGGGGACTGCACAGGCGCCCCGGAGGCGTATGAGGCGTACGACCAGTGCGGCGGCACGAGCGGCGCGCCCGTGCCAGCGAGCGCCGCGGACGCTGCTTGGGCGGCGGGAACCTGCGCGGCGGGCACGCTCTGCAGCCGCCAGTCGAGCTACTACTGGCAGTGCCTGCCTGGGCCGCCTTCGTCGCCGCCGCCGCCGCCGCCTGCAGGCGCAGGTGTCGCTGGGTGCTTGTGCAGATACATGTGAGGACAACACGGGCTGCGCCAGCCGCTGTGGGTCTGGTGGTGGCTTGCCCTGGCTGCACCACTCGCATGTGCCTCCAGCTCATCAGCCTATGCTGCAAGCCTGGCCGGGCAAGCCCGTTCAAATCAGCCGGGGCAAGCCCCCAGTCTGCAGAGACGGGCGCGCGTCGCCCGCAGTGGCTGTGGTTTCTTTAAGCGCCAGCTCCGCCTCTTGGCCAAGCTGCCCTGACATGCTGACGTGCGGCTGGGGGGCTGCCACCGTTGCCGTCAAAGCGCCTCACGGCACCCGCCGATACATATATGTGCGCGCGCGCCTTTTGTGCAGCGGCCAGTCAGTGCGGCGGCACGGCGGGCGCGCCGAGCGCGGCGGCTGCGCTGGACGCGCCCTGGCCGGCGCACGCGTGCGCAGCCGGCCTGGCCTGCATGCGGCGCTCGGCGGCCTCCTGGCTCTGCCAGGCCCGCGCCGGGGCGGCGGCCAGCGCAACCCCGCCGCCGCCGCCGCCGCCGCCGCCCCCGGCGCTCGTGGGCCAGGCAGCGTGCCCGCCGCTGGGCGCCGGCCTCGTGCCCGTAAGCGGCGGCGACCGCGCCGTGACCGTCGGTGCGCGGCTGGCCATGCTTGTCTGCACACGCCGCGCCCGCTGCATCCTGGTGCGGTGAACGACTGCAATGCCCACGCAAACACCATTGTCCACATAGAAAGATACCGAGCGCGTTCCAACCGGCGCCTGCCTAAGCAGCCTGAAGGAGCCCCGAGCAGGCCTCAGTGCACCCTAGCCTGGCCCTGAGCCGCCGCAGCAACCAGCGCATGCGTGCTCACGTCAGGCGCATGCTGCCACGTTGCCGCGGGCACGGTGTGCAAGCCGGCCGGGGGCCGCTGCCGCAACGCCGCCGCCTGCGACGGCGTCAGCCCCGACTGTCCGGTCAGGCGCGCGGCGCATCCTGCCCGGGCCTTCATCCGTGTGCCTCTCCCCTGCAAGCGGTGGTGGCTGTGCGCTGCCTGGTGCTGCAAACACCGGAGCGCGCCAGTGCATGCACCGCCATGCATGGCTCCAACAGTGCCAGAGTGCACCTTGTGGCACACTCAAGACTCACTCACCAGCACTTCAGCACTAGCCCTCCAGTGCCCGAAGCGTGCGTTGGGCTCCCCCGGCCGACCGCATGGCCGCGTAACAAGGCACAGACTGCCTGCCCAGACCGGTCAGGGTTAGGGCCCTACCCTAGCCCTAACCCTTCGCACGGGCGGCCCGCGGCCGCAGGACGTGGAAGGCGTACGGGGAGGCGTGCGAGGCGCTGGAGGGCGCGTGCGTGGCCGGCGCGGAGACGTGCACCGGCCTGAGCCCCTACTGCCCGCGTGTGGCCGTCATTAGCGCGCATGGCCAGGCGCGCCCGGCCACGACTGCGCTGGGCCGCGTCGCTCGGCCCTGCCCGCGGCCGCGGCCGTCATCCTCGCCCGAAGCCACGGCCTGCCTGACGCTGACATGATGGGGATGTATTGCAAAGCTATGACATTTGCACACCAGCCGATGAGGCAAAGGGTGTAAGGAATGCAGAGCACCATGGCATATTTATACACAGGCTCAGAAGCCCATCGTTGTCTGAAGTGTGTGTTGTGGTGAAATACGTCACCTCTGGTGTGGCTGCGTGTGCTTGATGGTTTGGCAATGCCTTGGCCAGGGTCGCCTGATGACGCCATGCGTCACACCCGCCCGAAAAGACAATAGCCAACTTTGCGCGTTGCTGAGCAGGTGTGCCAAGCCGCCAGCGCGCCCTGCCAGCTGCCAGCGTCCTGCGACGGCACCAACCGCGACTGCCCCGACGCCGCAGTCGCGCCCGAAGGCGCCGACTGCGGGCCTGGGTGCCTGTGCGACGGCGTCAGCGAGGGTATGGCGCTGGCCATACTTGGATTCAAGCGCAAGTGCATTGACGCTGTTCATAAATCTGGCAAGCTGTTCGAGCGCAGATGCAAAGCGGACAGGCAGGCGCATGCAAGTCACGTATCCGCAAGCGTGCCGTGCGCATGTGCAGAACTATGGGACCAGGCGAGTGACTGCACGCATCCCCTCTATCGCCCACTGGCGCACAGAATGCCGCCTCTGACACAGGCATACGCGCCGCCAGGCTGCCCCGCCGGCTTCTACGTCGCGCCCGGCGACGCCACAGCCTGCGCTGCCTGCCCGACCGGCTGTGCGGCGTGCACGGCGCCGCTGGGGCTCTGCTCGCAGTGCGCGCCGGGGTACCAGCTGCTGGCGACGACGGCCACGTGCCAGCAGCGTGCGCGCTGCCTGCTCCACCTGTCTGGGCGGCGCCCAGTTTGACAGCGCAGCCATGTACCGCGCATGTGAGCCAGGCAGTGCAGCACACTTTGCGCTGCTGCATGCCCATGGTGCGGAGTGGCCAGAATCTGTCTTGCATGGAGCATGTCTGCTTACCTCTGTCGTGTCTGGCTTTCTGCATGCATGCACAGGCGGCCGCCATACCCTGGATTTGCCTCCACTAGCCATGCGCCATCTGCTCAAACCTGGCTCATGCTGAGTCTCAGTGCAAGCGACTTGGAGTCTCTGGCTGCCACTGCCAAAGTCACAAGGGATGCATGCACTGTGCAGTGCATAAAATTGCTGAGTTGGTAATGCTGGCCCACCCTGGTATGCAAACCGTTTGAAAACCATTACTCGCACCAGACCTCTGACACATGGAGGTCGCGACCTGCAGACAGCGGGAGCCCGGCAGCCACAGCCGCGCCGCGCACGACGGCACTGCCGCAGCTCAGCGGCGGTCAAGCGGCCCCCGCCGCGCGTGATCGCACCCGCGGCGGCGGCGGCGGCGGCGGCGGTGTGGGCGGCGCGGCTGGCAATGCGGCCTCCGGCGCCTCTGCCACCGCCAGCACGGCAAGCACCGCGGGCGGCGCTGCGGGCGGCGGCGGCGGCGGCGGCGGAGGGCGAGGCGGCAGGGGCGGCGGTAGCGGCGGCAGCGGGGGCAATGCCGCGGCGGCAGCGGCCGCTGCCGCTACAGCTGCGCAGGATGCGGCCAGCGCGGCGTCGACGGCCGCGACCGCAATCGGTCCGTCCTGCCCGGCAGACACGCGAGTGTGCACACAGCGCCAGTGCACACAGCGCCACATGCACATGCCTTATCGTACGCTATGAGCGGAAACAGTGCCAAGCACATGTGGCGTGGCCGCTGCGTGACCCGCATGATTGCTTCATACATTATGCGTGTGCCGAGGGGTACCAGATGTGCCGGTCGTTGAACGCAGCAGTACCATCCTGTTGTTCAGCACTTACACAAAACTCCCAGCTTCACAGCATCAGGGCCTTACGACCTCCTCATGCAGGCACGGCCGGCTCCGCATCGGCGGCGGCGTCCGCAGCTGCGTCCGCGCGTACGGCAGCAGCGGCCGCATCGACGGCCGTCGCAAGCGGCGCGGTCGCGACAGGCACGGCCACGGCAGCGGCGTCTGCGGCCACAGCCTCAGCTGCCGCGGCGGCCGTCAACGGTAACAGCACGGCGGCCTCGGCCGCGGCCGCGTCTGCCTCCAGCCACGCCGCCGTGCGCAACGGCTGCCAGATCTTTGTTCATGCTAATTGGACCCCCAGAGTCAGCATGTTCTGTTACAATAGTCAATCTAATGGTGAAGGATCCGTTGCAGCACATGTGCACGCGTGGCTTATTTGTTCTGCAAGATAACACGATGAGTGTGCCTGCCAAGTTGGAAAATGCGCGCTTACAAACCCTCTAGTTGTCGCACACATACCCACAGCATAAGAACTTGCAGAACCTACCCTACCCTGTACGCGCAGGCGGCCGCCAGCTACTCCGCCAGCGTCACAAGCACGACCACCATCACAACAACCAGCTCGGTCGCGTCGACCGCCACCGCCGTGGCCTCAGCCGCCAACGCCACCGCGCTGGCCGCCGCCGCGGCCGCGGCCGCAGGCGCGCGCCCCGGGGCCCCGCCGCTGCGCCACGCGCGTTCCCGGCGGCGGCGCTGCTCGCGCTGCTGTGTGCGTGCCGCCGCTTGGAGTTTGGAGATCAGACTGCGCGCTTCGCCGCACAAGCTGCCGGGCGGGCTGCTCGTCCTGGTTGCGGGCGCGGGCGGCGCTCGGCGCTGAGCCGCGCCGCGGCCGCGCGCGTAGGCTCGGCCAGCGGCGCGGGCATCGCTGCGGCGGCCATGGCGGCCGCGGAGCAGGCGGCTGCCGCCGCGCGCGCTGCCCTGGCTGTCGGCAACTACGCCGCGGCCAGGCGCGCGCTGCCTGCATGCATGTGCAATGCACATATTTCTTTCATCAAATGTCATCAAATATGAAGCAGACCTGATGAACTTGAAATTGAGCTGTATGCATAGATGGGTTTGCTTGTGGTTGTAGCTTGGGCATGCGCGTTGGCGCCCAGCGCAGCCTGCAGCCACGCCGAGCGCCGGCCCAGCAACCGAGGCGGCGCGCCTGCCGGCGCGCAGCTATGCGGCCGCCGCCGCGCAGGCGGCCTCGCAGGCCGCGTCGCTGGCGCAGGCCGGCAATTTTTTCGGGGCGGCGGCAGCGGCTGGCCAGGCGGGTGACCACACGCTGCTGGCGGCCAGCAACTTCTTCACCATGCCCGGCTCCGGCGGGGCCGGGGCGGCCGGCGGCTCCAACCCTAACCCTAACCCTAACCCTGCTCCCGCCTCGCTGTACCCCACCAACCCCGCCGGCCTGTTCCCGGGCGCGGCGGGCTTCGGCGGCGCAATGGGCCTGCCGGGCTCCAGCGGCGACGGCCCTGGCTTCCTGAGCTTCAACCCGTGGGGCGGTTTCGGCGGCGCGGGCGGCGCGTCGAGCTCGTCCGCGTCCGCGACAGCCACGTCGTCGTCAAGCACCACGGCGGCCGGCGGCGGCAGCGGCGGCGGCGGCAACGGCGGCGACAGGGCCGGCGGCGCAAGCGGCGCCGGGGGAGCAGCCTCGTCCGGCACGGCCTCCGCCACGACGAGCAGCACTGCGGCGGGTGCGGGCGGCGGCGGCGGCGGCGGTGGGGACACGGACGGCGGCGGCGGCGCCGGGGCCGGCGGCGGCGCGGCCTCGACCGGCACCGCGTCCGCCACGACGTCGACAACGGCGTCCGGCGCCGGTGCGGGCGGCGTCGGCGGCGGCGGTCCTGACGGCGCCGGCGCAGGTGCCGCGGGCGGCGGTTCGAGTGGCACGGCTTCTGCATCCACCAACACTGCGGCTGGCGGCGGCGGCGGCGGCGGCGGCGGCGGCGGCGGGCCGGGCGGCGGGTTTGGCGCGGGCGGCGGAGCGGGCGGGGCCGCCGCAGGCCAGGCCTCAGCAAGCACCACGACGAGTGCGGCGGGCGGCGGCGGGGCTGGCAGCGGTGGCGGCGGCGGCGGCAGCGGTGGCGGCGGCGGCGGCAGCGGCGGCGGCAGCGGCGGCGGCGGCGCCGGGGCAGGCGGCGGCGCAGGCTCGACGGGCACGGCCTCCGCGCAGACCAGCACAACCTCCTCCGGCTCCGGCGCGCCCTTGGCCCTGTGTACCATTATGGCCCTCGGCAAACGACCTCGCCAGAGTGCAAGTGACTGATGGTCTGCACGAGTACCAAAATTTTACAATGCTACACCGGAGTTCTGCTGTTTGCAGCTGCGCGCGCACGCTGTAGGGCTGCACTCCTTCTTTAGCTAAAGCGATCATGCGAGCAAGGCATTGCCACCCTGCTCCATCCAGAGCACCTCCCAGCGAGGACAAGCCAGTGCGACACGGCGGGCAGGTGCTGGAGCGGGCGGCGGCGGCGACAGCGGCGGGGCAGGCACTTTGCCAGCGCTCACCCCGCAGCCGGTGGACGGACCGGCGCCTGGCCCTGGGACCCCGCCAGCCGCCGCACCCTCCCGCGCAGCCCTGCTCGCGCCGGCAGCCCCGCCAAGCCTGTCGTTCGCGCTCGCGGCCGGCCAAGCGCCGGCGCTGCAGCCGGGGCCGGGGCCTGGCGCGGCATGGCAGCCGCACTGGGCGCCCGCGCCGGGCCCGGGGTCGTGGCCAGGGTTTGACATAGGGTACGGCCCCGCGCCGGCCGTGCGGGGTCCTGGGCCTGGCGCGGGGTGGGCGCCGCCCGCGCAAGCGCCGGCTGCGGCAGCGCCCGTGGCTGCGGCTGGGCGGTGAGCGAGGGGCGCATGTTGTGTGGGCGTCGTGCAGAGGCGCCTGTGCCGGATACCTGGCTGCCTGTTTGCTCATGCACGGCACCTGCGCTGGTATGTGGGCAGCGCACATTGCAGTGCAGACAGCTGATGCAGCAAGGGCAAGGTCTGACTGCCGTGAGCATTGCATACTGCAAACAATGAGGTAATGAATGAACCTTCCATGACATGCACTCCCGATTCTTGTGCTGACAGCTGCTGCAACAGTGCACATGAACGCTGGTGCGTGCGACTCTCAATCTCACTTGCCTGACCGCTGAGAGCTCGGGCATGCTGGACATCAGCGAGCAGCCTCCATGGCACTAGGCTGAGTTTGCTACGTCAGCATGTGCTGAATCCCAGGTATATAGCAGCATGCGTGCCTGATCCTAAGTCTACAGCTTGTCAGCATCCAACCTCCTAAGAACTCCCGGCACCGGGCATGAGGAGACACCCGGGCATGACGCACCGCCTGCTTGCCTGCTGCCACCCGCCCCATGCAACATGCCAGACCGGGGGCGCCCGCGGCACAGCGGCCGGCGCGCCGCTCAGCCCTAGCACGCGCTCAGCCGGGCGCGGCTCCGGGGAACAGGTCGCGGTGCAGCAGCTGGTGGAAGCGGTGCATGGGCGTCTCCACGCGCGGCGCATACCTGCGTGGCGCACAGCCTCTCTGCAGCAGGGTAGGGTGGGCCCTACGGCATTCAACGCCCTGATACGGGGTGCATGGGCGCCGCCAGCCCTCTGACACCGGTGCTGCTGGAGCGACATTTGTTGGGTTCCTGGGTAGGGTCAGGGGCTTGAAGCGGCCGCACCGGCCAGAGCCGTACGCGGGCGAGCCCAAGCCGCGCTGAACTGACTCGCAGATCTGGATGTCCTCCTGCTGCACCTGCGCGCCCGCAGGGCACACGCGCGGTGGCCCCCGCAGTCAGGCATGCTGGGGGTCGCGGGCAGACCTGAAGTCGGTCCCCTTCTCGCTAGCCTGCCCATCGTGCGGCGATCATGCGATTTTGGCCCGCTGCAGCGGTAGCAGCGCTTGCCGCTGCGGCGCGCCGGCGGGACCGCGCCTGGTCGCTGGCGGCCAGGCTCGCTGCCACGCCGTCCGCGCCGCCCGCGTGGCGCGCGTCCAGCCACCACGTGGTCTGCACGGTGCACGCCGGCGCGCCGCCGCGCCCGGGGGCGGGCAGCACCGTGCTTGCGTCCAGCCAGGGGCCGTAGCGGTTCACCATGGCGTTGGGGTAAATGAAGAAGTAGTCAGCGCGCCGCGCGCCTGCGCGCGCCACTCGCGCCCGGCGCTGTGACTTTGGCCCCCAGCCCTGCGGCGCCTGAGCGCGCGGCGCCTACATCTGCTCGCCGCCAAGCCTCGCAGCCGCCCCATCCCTGTCAGGCGCACCGCAAGGCTCCAGGGCATGACCTGTAAACCTGCCGCAAGGCCAGCAGCACAGGAGGGCGCCGGCGCGGAGCCGAGCGGCGCCGCTCTGCTGCCGGGGGCGGGCGCGCGCGCGCACCCAGGCGATCGCCCGCGGCCCCGGCCGGCTCGCACGTCTGCTGCGACACGCGCTCGTGCAGGACGCTGCGTGCGCGCACCACTCAGCCTCGTAGGGCACCGCCCCTACCGTGATTGTGCGATGATGTGTGGCTATGGTGATGTGCAGCTACAGTTCCGGCATGGCAACCACCAACGGCGGCGCCCACCTCCGGCTGGTCTGCACGCATGCGCGCGCAGCCCCGCAGGGTGCCGCGGGGCATCATGCGGCCTGCCGCGCGCGCCGGCCGCGCGCGGGCGTGGCGCGCGCCGGCGGCCGCAGCAACCGGGCGCACCTGCGGTAGGAGGGCAGGTGCAGGCTGGCTGCCAGCGCCCGGTGCGCGCGCTCCACATGGTAGCCGCCATCCTGGCGCGGGGCACACGTATAGAATTAGGGTTCAGGCTTGCAGGAAATTCCGCTCGCCATTGGCCTTGGCGGCATGGCGCGAGAGTGCCGGAGGCACCGCGCGACATGCCATGGCTGGGACCGGTTCTGTCACCCGAGCCACTAAGAGGCTGCCGCACGCTCTGCTGACTCGCTAAAGCGAGCCGTGACCTGATGGCTGATTGTGCCTGTGGTGTACACTAGAGGGAGTGCACATCAAGCGCGAGCCGGCCTGCCCACGGGCTTGCGGGGGGAGCGCGGCACCAGGAAGTTGTCAGCATAGACCTTCCAGTCGCACGCGAGGCGGTACGTGCGCGAGTGCACGGGCGCCAGGCCGCCGTCCGCCACGCCCGCGGCCGCCATCGCGCCCGCGCCGCGGCCGAGCCACGCGGCGAGCTCCGCGTTACACTCCTCAGGGGTGGCGGTGCCCGCGGGCGTGCCTGCGCCACGCGCGCGGCGCCATGTCCGCGGCGCTCTAGCGATCTCACATCGTACGAGCTGCTTGAAGGAGGCCTCCTGTCACGTAATTTGTGCGTCAGTCAGATGCGTCCTTCACAGTGGGACGCTCCGCGTGGACGTGCCGATGGGTCGGTGGAGCGTGGCGGGCAGGCCCGCCGGGGCGCGCGCGCCTAAGTGCACGAACGCAAAGGGCCCCCACTCGGCCAGGCGGACCGGGACGAGCCCATTGTCCGCGGCGCGGAAGCCGCGGATGCCGGCCAGGCGCGGCGCCTTCTTGAGCCGGCCGTCCAGCGCGTAGGTCCACCTGTGCGCGGGCGCCCGGCTCGCGTGTGGGGTTAGGGTAGACTAGCCCTGACATGCAATCGTGATGGCTGCTGAGTGTGTGAGATGCGCAGGATGTCGCGGGTGCTGTGCTGCCGGGCTCAGGGGCGCTCGCCCCACAGGATGCGGGAATGCGCCAAATGCCCGGCTGCAGGCAATGGGGATGGCTGAGCTGCTCTACCCTACTCTAACCCTAGGCCACGCCGGCGCGGCGCGGGGCCCCAGGGCGCACCCGTGGTACGGGCACACAAAGTCCTCAGCGTGCCCGGCGCCATGCGCGACCTCGGCGGCATGGTGCCTGCACGCCTGCCCGCACACACGCTGCTGCGGCCCCCTCCCGTGTGAGCAGGCATCCGCGACGTAACCCCAGGCAGGCGCACTCAAACAGCGCGCATCGAGGCTGGGCACAGCGGCCGCCCGCAGCGTCGCGCAGCCAGGCCATGCCTATGGCAACCACACAATGGCAGCGGCAGCGTGGCCCAAGCCTCACGGCACGTCCAGCGTCTGAGCTGAGGTGCTGGCGCGGGGAGTGGCGCCGCTGTGTCAGAATGAGGAGCGGGGTCGCGCGTTGTGGAAGGCGCGCAGGCGGCCGTCGGCGCCACGCGCGACGAGCAGCGGCATGCCCGCCAGGCTGAGCGTGTAGAAGTTGTTCTGGTGGCCGCCCTGGCGGCGCTCCAGGTCGGCGCTGGAGCCGGCCATCAGCCAGTTGCCGCGGAACACGGCGCGCTGCTCCGCCGGCTCGGCCGCACCTGTGTACCAGGACGCCGGCGGCGTGCGGGCCTGCGCGCAGAGCAGGTGGAGGTGTCTGTGCCAGCGTCCAGGCGCCAGGGCACGTAACCGTGGCGTCGATGCAGGACACTCTTGCCGTGCCCCGCGCTACTTGCGGCGCAACCGGCTGCAGGCACAACCCATGGCAGGCCCGACACACCGTGGACTGAAACTGCATGCTGCCGGACATTTGCTGAGCATCTTGCAAAAACAAGGCAAGTTGCCACACGGGTTGTTCATAGGCAGGATGGGTAGTTACCTCTGGCAATAGCTTTCTTGTGCTTTGTCGTGCCTTGACATGGTGTCATGCCTTGCGTGGATGCAATAAAGCCCAAGCATGCACACCTCCTCGATAGGCTGGTGCGCTCCAGGCCAATCCTCCAAGCTTGCATCTGAGCAGAAGCGTGCGGCAAGCGCTACGGAGCAGGAAAGAGAGCGTCAGGCGCTCCGTAAGATGCACATCTTGCTATAATGCTTGGACAGATGACTAGCGACCAGCAATCTCAGGGCTTGTGTAGACCTACCAGGAAGTTCCCGTGCAAGCCCCAACGTGCTGTGCATACGCCTGGCAGTGGACTTGCAAGTCTGCATGCTACTGATGAACGCCTTGTAAAGCATCACGTTTGGTGTTGGACTGGCTTTGTATAAACAGACAGCGAAGTATATGGCAAGATGTGTCACTGCCTTTCCTAGTGACATCGATGCATAGGGCGCAGGCTTGTCAGGTGGCAGGTGTCAACACCTGCCACCCAGCAGTTCACCAAAAGGCAAGGTGCAAGCTTGTGGCCATTGCAGAGCAGCGTGTGCTTTGCTAGCACATACCTAGCGGCCAAACAGTGCCCATACTACACACAGCATGTTCAGTACCAGTGAGGACTGCAAAGTAGCTGATGTGGCAGAGGCAAAGACGGGCACCCCCTTCCCGGGCTCGTTCTGCCACCTGCGGAAGACTGACTGCCCGAAGATCGTGGGCGTCGGCGCACGCGCCAAGCGGCTGCTAGGCGTGAAGAACGTGGACGGTGTGCACCAGTGCCATCTTGCACTGTTGCAGAACAGTTTGCAAATGAGCACCTGCGGCACTCCACCACGCTTGTGACCTCTCGGTGCCGCTCTCTTCACAGCAGTGCTTCACGTGTGCGGTGGGTTGGAGCACCAGTGGTTGGGCATGTGCTGTGTGGTCACGCAGCAGGAGACCTGGAATGTATATGCGCCAGTACCAGGCCTATACACAGAGCACCAACTCGGGTGAATGGGATGGCCAGTAGACATATAAGACGCTAGACCCGTATGTCTTCCAAAGATGCTGTGCATGCACTGTGATGCATGGCTGATGGCTCAGTCTGGCTCACCTAAAGCGTGCGCGCCGGGCTGCCCTATGAGCCCGAGGCGGTGCGGCAGCACACAAGGGGCCCCTCTAAGCCTGCGCAACCGGCCGAGGGCACCCGCTGCCGCCCCGCAGTGTACGCGCTGGGCCTGTACGTGGACCGGGCCGCGGTGCAGCAGCGCGTCGCGCCCAAGTTCCAGGGCCAGGCGCCCGACTCGCTGGCGCGCAGCCAGCAGCTGCTGGACGGTGCGCGCCCCTGCCCGGCCGAACATCCTTCTTCAGGGCTGAGAAGGGTGTCTCTAGGGTGGCGCCCCAGTTCCATTGCCAGGCGCCCGACGCGCTGGCGCGCAGCCAGCAGCTGCTGGGCGGTGCGCGCCCCGGCCCGGCCGCAGACCCTGCTCTAGGGCTGAGAAGGGTATCTCTAGGGCTGTGCGCCAGCTGCTGCTGGACGAAGCGCGCCCCGGCCCGGCCGCATACCCTGCTCCAGGGTCCCGGTGGCGGAGCGCGCCACGGAGCGCTGCTGCATGCCTGCTACCAGTCGGTTCAGAAGCCATGGGCAAGGCTGAAGTCATCTTGCATGCACAAAACGTCATAAATCTATCAGCACAGCATGGCGCTGCAAGGCCCATGACATTGCCCGAGCCGTCGCGTGCTGAATGCGGCCTCAGCGCTTGGTGCACAAGCGGCCGCTGTATGCCTGGCCGCTGTATGCCTGGCCACCAGACCTGGCGCGCAGAGGTGGCGCGCTGCAATGAGGTCGAGAAGACGCTGCGGATCGTCGTCACCAGCGGACTGGTGAATCAGGCGCGCTTCACCAAGGGCATCCGCGAGAGCCTGGCGGCGCCGCTCGAGCGGGCGCGCCCTCCCAGGGACGCCGCGCCCCGCCCCGCCCGCCCTGCACCTCGGAGCTCCAGGCTCTCGCCGGTGCCTCCCTGCGGCAGGTGGGAGTGACGTGACTTGCAGCTTGCCTTATCTTTTCCTTGACCATTCCAAAACAGCACCACGAGTAAAAGTCGGCAAGAAGTGGCCACCCTGAAGGCGGACATACAGCGCACCTGCCTGCGCACTGCCGCGCGCTCAACCTGGCGGGGCGACCGGCCAGGCGGGCGCGCTGCGGCCGCTGGACGACTTTGAGGCGCGCTTTGCGGGCGCGGAGTTCCACAAGGGCCTCGAGGTGTCGTTCACCAACACGCGCGCCGGCGGGCTCGCGCTGCGCATCGGTAGCAAGGACGTGCGGCCCTGGCCAGCGGCGCCCTGGGCCGGCCTCGTGCCTGGTGTGGGCAGCGCTTGCTGCTGCACAGGGGCCGCACGGGTACCCTTGTTTGGCTGCAAGGCCGTGCCCTTGACCGCATTCCGCCGCAGCCCACACGGCGAGCCGCTTGCGGTCCTGTCTGCAAAGCATGGATGTGGTTCCCAGTGCATGTTCCTCTCGCATGCTTGGCAGGTCGGCATGCACGGGGCCACTGGCATCCCTTCTCTGAAGTCCCTCGTCGCCAGCGCGACGGCCCGCCCCACCCTCCGACCAGAGCGGGGCGCGACCGCGCACGGCGCCCGCCCGCACCCTGCCAGACGCGCTGCCGGCGCGGCGCCGCGCAGGCGGGCAATGGAATTGCAGCCGTTCACCGACGCCTTCTTCGGGCTGTATATGGGTGCCGACCCTACCCTACCTGACCCTATAGGCGCCTCGCAGGCGGGCATGTGGAGTCGCAGCCGTTCACCGACGCCTTCTTCGGGCTATATATGGGTGCCGACTCTACCCTACCATAACCCCATAGGCGCCGCGCAGGCGGGCGTGGTGGAGTCGCAGCCGTTCACCGATGCCTTCTTCGGGCTGTACATGGGCGCCGACCCCGTGTCCAAGGACGGGCGCGCCAGCATCGCGCGCGGGCTGGCAAACCTGGTGGCGCCGCAGGCCTGAGCAGTTCCCAAGTGTTCGTTTAGCAAGTGACCGACATCAGACTGTTGAAATTGGTCGCTGTGGTTCTGGGCGTTGCATGAGTTCAAACTTCCGGATTGCGCTATTGCGCTGGTGAGAGCGTGAGAGGTGTGAGAGCAGAGGTGCTGAGCATCCTTGGCAACAGCGTGGCTTGTGCAGGAGTGGTATGTCTTCATGAGAGCGTGTGTGTGATGTGCAAGGGCGCGTGCAAGAGCAATGCGAGCATGCACAACTGCTGATTTATACAAGAGTGAAGCATGGTGACAAGGGCAGACCTTTGCATTACATAATTATAACTGTTGCACAGTGCCCAACATGGGGAAAGACAAAGCCAATTGTCATGCTTGACATTTTGCATTTTGCTAAATGCAATATCCACGAAAGCCGAAAGGAGTCAAGAGTGTCAGACCATTGGGTTGCGTGCTGCCTTGTGCAGCCTCCCGCTGCGGGAGGCGTGCAGAAGCGCGCAGCTACCACGCTGCCCTGTATGGATTATCTGATACCAGACACCTCTTCAGCAAAGCGATCCAAGCCATGGCGCGACCCTGCCATGCAAAGAACGACTGCAGTGATGACCCATGCGGTCCCATCAGCTGTGCACTGCCCTGGAAAGCAGTGCTCAAGCTTTGAGCCTTAGTGTGCGCATGCTGACGCCGCCTACGGCCCGCAGCTCGGCTGAGCCTCCAGCCCTCCGCACCTGGGCCATGCAGGGCGCGCCTGCACCCCTGCTGACAAATGCGATTGACCCAAGTACCTCACTGACACCGCCGCACACATGGCACGCATACACGACAAGAACCCCAAGCAGCGCCTGCTCTGGATAGCTCCGCCCTAGGCAGGGCCGGCATACATGCGCCCAGCCAGCGAAAGCAGGACGCAGCCCTGCACTCAAAGCTCAAGGGGCGCGGCAGATGCGCCTGTCCGGCGACAGAAATACGGAAGCAGGCAAGACTGCATGAGGGGCCTGCAGGCAGGCAGATCAGACAATGAAATGCGGCCTGCCCAGCACTGGCGGCCGTTTGCCCCCGCCCGCCTGGCCACGTGTGACTCCAGGGGCAGTCCCGGAGCAGCCTATGTCAGCCTCGCCCGAGCCCAGGGTCAGGCCAGGAACCTCCCGGCGCGTGTGTGCTGCCGCAGCACGCAGGTGTCGGCACCGAGCCCACGCGCGCCGGCGGCACAGCTCCAGGGGCGGGTCATGGCCAAACCTGGGCCCTGTCAGCGGGGCCCTATCAGCGGGGCTGGGGCCCGGCACACCAGCGCGCCCAGACGCACGTCACTAGCCCGCGGCAGGAGGTACGCTCCGGCGCATTCGAGCTACAGACACCGCCAGCCAGGCGCTAGGGTTGGGACCCCTGGTGCGCCCGGAATCCTGAGATCGGCCCGCGGCAGAAGGGGCACGCCGGCGCGGCTAGGCCGCGCGCGCACAGCTGGTACGCACACGAGCGGCACAGCGCGTGCGCGCAGCCGCCAACGGCCACCTGCAGCGGCGCGTCCATGCAGATCGCGCACAGCTCGGCCGAGGCGCGCCGGCGCAGCCCCTCCGCCACGCCCAGCGGCAGCTTGCCCTTGCCGCCCGGGCTGTGCTCCGCGCCGCAGCCAGGGCCGGGCCCGGGCCCCGCGGCCGACGCCCGCGAGGTCGCGCCGCCGCCGTCGCTGTCCTCGCCGTCCGAGGCGTCGCGCGCAGCCGCGCCGCCGCCCGGAAACCCTGCGTCATCATACCCCAGCATGCTGCCCTCGTCCTCCACGTCGCTGGGCACCGCCGAGCTGAGCGCGGACGCGGGCGTGAGCGCGCCGCTGCCGCCGCCGCCCGCCACCGCCGGCGCGTCGCCGGCGAGCGACGCGGGCGCGCTGCCGCGCCCGTCGCGCGGCCGGAACCCCGCCCACGCGCCCGCGCCCGGCCCCAGGCGCGCCGCCGAGCAGCTTGCGGCCCAAGCGCCCAGGCTGAGCTCGGCGGCCGACGGCGCGTGCCGCGGCGCGCCCGCGCCCCGCGCCGCGCCGGCCGCGGGCTCGGGGCCGCCCGCGCCGCGCAGCTGCGCGCGGACCGCCATCCCGCTGCTGAAGCTGAGCGAGCGGCGGGCGCCGCAGTCGGCCGCGAGCGAGTCAGGCGCGGAGCCGGCCGAGCACGCGCCGGCCGCGGAGCCCTCGGCGCCCGCCGCGGAGCCCTCGCCCGCGCCGGGCGGCGGCATTCCCGTGTCGAGCAGCTCCGACACGTCATCCGTGTCCAGAAAGCTGCCGGTCGCCAGCAGCTCGCGCGGCGTCCAACGCGCCACGCCGGCGGCCGCCGCGGGGTCGCGGCGTGCGCCAGACGCTGCCTCGGTTCCCGCATCCGAGCCCGCGCCGTCCTCGGCTTCGGACAGAACGTAGTCGAGGCTGCCGCCGTCGACGCGCGCGCTGCCGCCGACGCTGGCGCCGTCGGACGCCGAGTCCAGCAGCGCGCCCCGCTGCGCACCAGGCGGGGTGCCCGACAGGCCCGCGCCGGGCTCGGCCGCCCCGCCCGCCCGCCACTCGCCGAGCGGCAGGCTCCGCGCACTGGTCAGGCCGCCCCCAAGCGCGCCGAGCGCGCCCGGCCCCCGCGCGGCCGCAGCTGTGTCGGGCGCAGGCCAGCCGGCTGCGGGCACCTCGGCGGGCGCTCCAAACAAACCTTGGCGGCCTCCCGGCGGGCCGGCCCCGCAGTCTGCGTATGCGGCCGCTGCCGGGGCTACACCGGCAGGCGGACCTGCCTGGCCACTGCCCGCTGCCACACGGCCCTCGTGGGAGGCCGCCCCAGCAACGCCGGCCGCCGCGCTGCCGCCCACCCCCGCCGCGCAGGCGCCGCGCCTGGCGCCCGCGGCGGCCGCGCCGCTGCTGGGCGCGCGCGCCGCAGCACTGCCGGCGTCGCACGGCTCGCTCGGGCAGGGCGCCGCGCGGCCGGGCTGCGGCGCCGGCGACAGCGACGCGGACAGCGCCGGCGGCGCGAGCGCCCGGCGCGGCGGCC
>JAABUV010000551.1_pt1 | contig 56348 bp, 55 predicted proteins | sample 5559971 | NCBI WGS metagenome assembly JAABUV01 (sample SAMN10711881, study PRJNA513362) | rock metagenome | isolation source: Antarctica rocks | place: Antarctica: Victoria Land, Knobhead nord | collected 2015-12-19 | reverse complement strand
GCCGCCCGCCACGCCGACCTGGCGCGCCTGCGCGCGCGCCGCCGGCGCTCAGCGCGCCCTCCACGCCCGCGGACCCTGCTGTCAGTAGCCGTCTGCGCAGCCGCTGCAGGCGCCCCGCGCGCGCGCGTCCTGGCGCACACTGCGCGCATGCGCGGCGCAGGCGTCCGGGCGTGGAGGCGAGCTGGCGGCGAGCTGGGCGAGCACGGCGCAGGGCTCCAGCCGGTATACAGGGTTGGGGTAGGCGCGCCTGGGCGTGCAGCGTGAGCGGCTCCACGCTGGACGCGATGCCCTCGCGGCTGCGCGCGACCAGGCGCACGACCTTGAGCCCGGTCGCTGCCACCTTGGCCGCCAGCTGGTCCACCGCCACGTTGCTGGGCGCCGCCACCAGCACCTGCGCGCCCGCGCGCCGCCGCGCATTGGGGAGGGTCCCAGAGCTGCTGGGCGCTGTCGCCGTGTGGGCGCACGCAGCCGGCCGAGCGCCCGGCGCGTATCTGACATTGTCTGCTGCAGGGCGCGCAACAGGCAGCTCTGGCCTGGCCCCGGATTCTGGCGCGGGCGGGGCGCCTGGGCGCCAAGCGGGGCGGCCGCGCGCCACCGTGCGGGCCCCGCGGTGCGCAGGAGCAGAGCGGCAGCGGTGCGCGCCTGGCCCTGCGCCTGGCGCGCGAGGTGGTAGACGATCGAGGCGGACGTGACCGTCTTGCCGGTGCCGGGCGGGCCCTGGATCAGCGACAGCGGCGCCGTCAGCACCGCCGCCACCGCCGCCAGCTGCGGCGGGTTGAGCTCGGGCAGGCCCGGCGCGGACAGCCGGCCCGGCAGCGCCGCCTTGACCGCCTGCGGCGCCACCTCGTGCCCCAGCAGCCTGCGCAGCGCGCGCCCCCGCTGACGGCGCTGGCGCTGGCCGCAGCAACCTTCTGCCGTGTCCAGCCTGTGCACGCACGGCGCGGCTTCCATCCCGACCGCCTGCGCTCTGCCCAGGCTCGGCTCCTGAGAGGACGCTCAGGAACACAAGCCTGTCCAGGCCCGCGTTCCAGGCGCGCGCCCGGCCAGCGCAACATGCCCCAGGCCACCGCACGCGGCACCGCCCGGCACCCCGCAGCTGCGGCGCACTGCGCGCGCGGCCGCCCCGGTCCAGCGGCAGCCGGACAATACAGGGCAGCCGGCCACAGAGCGAGCAGCCACGGGGCGGCTGATCTGATCAAAAGACGCGCGCACGCACCGGTGGTACAGGTAGCCGGACACGCACGCGTCGTCCACGGCAAAGGCTTTGAGCGCGCGCTGCATGCGGTCGAACGTGGCGCTCTTCCACACAAACTCGACCGTGTAGCCGACCGTTGTGGCCACGGGCGGCGGCCCGCCGCCGCGCAGCTCCACCGCCACCTCCTCGCTCGCCTCGGCCAGGCGCACCACCACGCCGCCGCCCGCCCAGGGCTTGCTGTCCGCGCCGGCGCACGTGTGCCGCAGGCGCAGCTCGTCGCCTGCGCGCGCGGTGAGCGGCGGTGGGCCGGCCGGGGCGCACGCGGCGCCCTGGCGGGTCGCGGCGTCCACGCGCTGCATCGCGGGGCCTGCGGGCGTCCAGCAAGCCACCGACAGGCACGTGCGCGGCAGGCGCGGGGCGCGCCCAGCACGAGGCGCAGCGCGGAGTCGTCGCGCGGGAACACAAAGCGCGCGACGCGCCGCTGGTTGAGCGCGGTGTCCCAGGCCACGGTCACGTTGTGCCGCGCCTGCGCGGCATGCGGCGCCCACCTGAGTGCCTGACCTGAGCGCCCCTCCGGCCGCGCCCGGCGCGCGCGCCTGCGCCGTTGGCAGGGATGCGCCCTCCGCACTGACGCTCGTCCGCGCTCACCGCGGCACGAAGGGCGCCGGTCCGCCCAGGCTGGCAGACAACCGCGCCAGGTGGTCCTGTGAAACGAGCGGGAGCTGCAATGCTGCACGGAGCCCCCGCGCAGCGCGCCGGAGCCCGGACCTGCGCCTCCTTCATAGCGCGGTCGTGCGCGGCCTCCAGCGCCACGAGCGGCCCAAATACGTTCTGGTACGCGTACGCGTCCTCGTACCTGCGCGCTCGCAGCGCGCGCTCGCCTTGGCGCCGGCCGTCGGAGCGCGCCTGCGCCGTCAGCCCCAACAGGGCCTGATCTCTTTCATGCAAGGCAACGGACAAAGAGCGATGCGGCGCGTTTGGCGGCTGCGGCGCGCGGGGGGCGGGGGCGCGCCGCAGGGCGACCGGCGCGGGCGCGTCCTGCGCGCCGGGCGGGGCCAGGTCGGCGAGGCTGGCGGCCGGGTTGGCGCGCCAGGCATCCTCCAGCTGGCCAGCCTGCGCGAGCGTGAGGTGCCGCGCGCGCGCCACTTCGGCCGGCCCCGGCTGCCGCACGAGCCACGGCACGAACGCGCGGTCCTCGATGAGCGGCTGCCAGAGCGCCAGGTCCAAGCTGCGGCGCAGGGCACAGCGCTTGCGGCTGCCGGAGGCATGCAGACCGAGCAGCTAACCACATTGCCAGCTGCCGGAAGCCCCCTTTCGAGTGCTGCGCCTGCCTGGCTAGTCAGAGCCCAGCGCTCCCACTCACAGCAAACGTTGGCGGAAGCCTTCTGCCCACCCAGCGGGCAGGGCGCGGCCGCGGGCCTGCGCGCGGCGCGGGGCGCTGCGGCGAGGCACGCGCCTAAGCTCCCGCAGGCCCGGCGCCGAGGGCGCCGTGTTGCGGCAGAGCAGCACCACGCTGTTCTCGCTGCGCACCTGCGCCGACGCGCACGCGCACTCGGTCACAGCAGCCCGCGTGGGCTCGGGAGTTGCACGGGTGGCAGTGGGGCCGGAATGGATGCGCCACTGCAGCCGGAAGAGGTGCGCCACGGCAGCCATGTCCAGCACTAGAAAGCGTCACTGCTTGTATCCAACACGTGCTGTGTGTCCACAAGATGTCGCGCGGCCCACCGGCACGAAGCCCAGCGCGAACGCATTGCGGCTGCCGCACGCGTAGCACTCCAGCAGCGCGTCGCCCAGCGGCGAGTCGCGGTGCAGCTGGCACTCGCGCACGCGTGCCTTCACCTGCGCGCCGTGGGCATCCATAGGATGCGTAAAAATCAAGCGCTCTGCACTGCAGCGCGGTTTCACGCTCAGGCCTGACGCCATACATGTGCGCAGAGGCGGCAGCGCGCCGACGGGGTGCACGGTGGCGGGACAGCGCGGCGGGCGCGCGCGCGGTCGCGCGCGGGGCAGCACCAGGTGCAGGACGATGCATGAGGCCGTGCCGGTGGTGCGCCCGTTGCAGAACCACTTGCCGGACTTGACGCACTTGACGACGCTGGCCGCGCTGTGGATGCCACAGTACCTGCCGCGCGCGCGCGGCGCTCAGGCCGCGGTGGCGGGTCGCGGAGGTCGCAGGGCCTGTGCGGCATCCAGTGGCGCAGGGTGACACGGCGGCCGGCCGGCCGGCCTGAGCGCTCATGCAGCGCCCACCGCCTGCCGCACAGCTTGTGGTGCCAGGCAGCACACGTCCAGGCGCTGCTGCCGCACAACACGGCGAGCGCGTGCGCACGAGCAAGCCCACTCGGGTGCGCTCTGCGCGGCCGCGCCCTCCTGGTCCTCAAAGTTGAGCTGCGCAGCGGAGCGCCGGCGGTCAGCAGGACGAGCCGGGACGTCCAGACAAAAATGCGCTGCGGCACGCGAGCAGGGCGCTGGAGCATCTGTGCGGGAAGGGGTGGGCACCTCGCTGACGCGGTCGGTCACCCCGCTGACGCTTGGCCCGTCTGCATGGTCCAGCGCTGGAGCCGCCTGCGCTCAGCCCGCGCAGTATTACACCCGCCAACAACCGGCAGGACGTCCGTGGGACGTGCACGCGCCGCGCGCTCCCATCTGTGACAGAAAGGCTGAACAGCGGGCAGCAGCGCACCACTGCCGCCGCCTGTGACACTGCTTCATCCCACACGGACGTCGGCACGGAGTCCTGCGCCTCCGACACACGTCAGCGCTCGCACTCGCAGAGCCGGCGCCTGACACCTGGGTGAATGTCACGGTGGGAGAGCGCCGACAGCATCCAGGCCGCCGCCTGCAGCACGAGGCGCGAGCGTGCACGTGCGGCAAGGCGTGGAGGAGTCTGGCGCACCTGCGTGAAGTCTGGCAGCCTTGCGCTCGCAGGCTGCGAGTCGTATGCTGTGAAGCTGCTGCGGTACTGCGCCTCTTGCAGCAACTGCTGCGATGCAAGCTGCGTGGCGAGGATGTTTGCGCCCTGGGTATGCGGGCCAGCTTGCGCTGGGCCTCCGGGCATCCCTGCTGCTGGACGCACAGCTCTCAGCTGTTCTTTTATTCGCTTGCGAACAAGCCAAGAACGCCTGAGGAGCCCCGCTTTGCCCCGCCCGTAACGACGCTTTTTGTGCGGACCGCTTACGGGATTTGGCCAGGAGGCTGCCCAGCAGTGCTGGCCAGCATGATCATCTTCACTCATTCATTCACTCATACATTGCAAGTGAAGGTCCTTAAGATCACGATGGACGTGAGCTTCGACCCGTGCTCGGATAGAATGCTGCCTTCAGAGCGCACGTTGCGGCGCTGTTTTTCTGGCGCTGCAGAGGAGGTGCCCGCATATTGCATGGGCGCCGACAGCAAGGAGCGCGAGTTTTTCTGTGACTGAAGTCGTTGGGCAGGCAGGCCGAGCTTGCCTCGCTCCCAGAGGAGTCCTGCTCACCCCTGGCTCTGCTTGGATTGCAGCAGCACTGCATATGAAGTGAAGGCGTGCAGATCAGTGCACTCTATGCCTCAGCTCCTTGTGCAGGACGCAGCGTCCACATATAGCTGGTCAGCCAGTTTGAAAACTTGCCTCACCAAGGACGCCTGTTTATGGGTTGATGTTATACCGTATATATTAATCATTTTACAGCATGTTGCCACGGGCGGGCATGGCGCAGTTGGCTAGCGCGTGGGTCTCATATTTAATATGACGCACGAATACGTGTGCTGTCCACCCAATGGGTGATCCCAAGGTCGTGAGTTCGAGCCTCACTGCCCGCACGATCTTTAAATTTTTTTGGTCGTCATTGTGCTTTTGGGATGGGCGCTGGCTATATTTAACATGCATTGTGCCTGAGCACACTCTGGTGGGTGGAGTCATAAATGCATGTCCAGTGTGCTGTGCTGCCTTAAGCAACTTGCCTTGCACCATGTCTACCCAGTGTGTGCCCTTTACTGCTCGGTGGCCACTGGTCTCATATGTGACGGTTGCAGGCAACACGATGTTGAGTATGTTGACGGTAGCAGACAACCCAATGCAAGAGCCTTGCATCGTACCGAGAGCCACTGCATGCCCTTTTGCTGCTGGGTGGTACTTTTATGGGGATGGCTGCAGACAACATAGTGCGTGCCTGTCAATACCGAAGTTGCACTTGTTCTGACGGGTGGAGACATACCTGCCTGTCTATCCCCATGATAGACACACATTATGCTGCTTTGGGCAACTTGCCAACTAGCCGTGTTGGGGCGGGTAATGGTGGGACAATGAGCACAGCTCATGTGTTGCGCCGGGCGGCCTGCAGCTAGGAAGCGCTACATCAGCCTTGTGCTACGTAAGCTGGAATCACAGTGCGGGCACAGGATACGTGCGCAAGCCAAGAGTAGAGGTGCTGTCACCGCACGAGCCTCGCACTCATCAACAGCCCCTTGCAACCCTGACAATTCGAACATGGCCTGGCCAGCCAGACGTTTTCCTCTCAACTAGGGTGTGTGCAACCGTGTGCAGGTACAGACGCGCGCTTGTGCTAGCACTATCAGGCTCTTCAGCGTCAAAGGCCGCACGCGCAACTTAGCCCTGCATTCTTGGCGCCGCAGCGTGGGCGCAAGGCTGCTTGCGCGGAGGGCAGGAGCTCGTGCACAGAGCCAGGGTGCAGAGGTTGGCTGTGCGCCGGAGCACGTGCGCAATGCCGGGCAGCCAACCTGCTACACCGGTACATGCGCGCAGTCTGCCGTAGCAGCTGCCGCCGCGCACCTGCCCGCTGACTTCCGCAGCCCCATGCTCGCGCACTTCCTTCACAAGCAGGTGCGGGCCATTTTCACCAAGCGTGTGACACGGCCACGCGCTGAGCCGCTGGTGCACCTGGTGTGTGCGCTAACTTTGCGACCTGGGCGCGGCTAGGCCGCGCCGCGCTGGAGAGACAGGCGAGGCGCGGCCACGGAGCGCTGCCAGCGGCGAGCTTGCCCGCGCGCGCTCCGCGTGTTGCTGGCCGCCGCGCTGCTCTGCGCGCTGGGGCGCGGGCCCGGGGCGGGCGCGCGCTCCCTGCAGCAGGCCGACCAGGCGTTCTATCCGGGCGCTGCGCCGCTGGACCAGGCGACGCAGGCGCAGGCGCGCCTGCCTCTGTGTCATGCCTGGCTGCGTCAACGCTTCTCAACGGCAGGGCGTGCTTCAGTGTGCAGCCAGATGCTAGCAAGCCAGCTGCTGCCTTGACCTGTGGTATGGTCAAAGTGACGTATATCAACCGTGAGTGCCTCTCGTACGCTCCCCTGCAGCCTCCTCCTTGAATGGTGCAACCCTGTGTGTGCCCCGACACAGCGATATCAGGAGTTGGTGACGAGTGGCCTTCACGTGGCCGTCACGGAGGTGGCGCCCGCCCGGGCAGCAGGACAGTGCCTCAATCTGCGTACCTCGCGCCGGCGCAGGTGCTCAGCCTCGCACAGCGCCAACCGCGGCCGCTCCCGGCGCGCGCCAGCCATGCCGCGGCGGCGCCCGCCCAGGCTGACGGCCGCGCGGGAGACGCGGGCCGCGGCGGCACACAGGCGCCCGCGGGCAGCGCCTCAGGAGCGGGGCCGGACAGCGGGCGGGCGCCTGGGGGGCTTGCAGGCAGGTCACCTCCAGCGGCAGCAGCGAGCGGAGAGCCGGCGGCGGCGGCGCCTGCGCCCGGCATGCGCTCCGTGACCCTCACGCCGACCGGCACCGCGCGCCGCACGCTGGCGGAGGTCAATGCGCAGGCGCCAACATACACAGGCGCGCGCGACCTGCTGCCCTATCCTATGCCTGGCCGCAGCCAGCCTCGCGCGGTGGCCGGGCGTGGCAACCTGTGGCCCGGCATGGCGCACTTGCATTACGTGTTGGTGGCTGTTCGGCAGCTTTGCTGCATGTAAGATTAACAGGCTCTCAGGGCGTGCCAGCAGAGGCGCCTGCCCTTGCTGCTAGTCTAGCCTTCACGTGTGAGGCCATGTATGCGCCGGGCGCAAGCCGCGGTGAGGCCGCGAGCGCGCGCCCGCAGACCCCTCCACGGGGTACAGCGTGCGTCCGGTCGCGAGCTCCGCGACGGCCAACGCGGCGCCCACGCCGACCATCGCTGGCGGCGCGACGGTGGCGGCAGCCAACTCCGACAGCCTGTCCGCCAGCCAGGCGCGGCGCACCCTGCGGCACCCCCCACCCTGCGACACCCTCGTGCGGAGGCGCTGCCATTAGGGGCGGCGTGGTGGCTGTGCGGATGAATTTCTGGTTGGAGGTGCCGCCGCTGTGCCTGCGGCGTGCTGCTCCAGGCTCGTGCATCATTCCGCCATGCAGGCAGACGCCACCTGGCGTCATGCGTGGCCCTGCAAGCCTGGCCGCACGCTGTATGCCCATAACGGCGGAGACCGGTAACGGCTGTGCGATGAGGTGCCTGCCATTCCTGGGCGACGCACAAGGTGTTAGCTGGAGCACAGCCGTGCAGCACCAGCTGTGCCTGATCGACAGGATGTCCCTCAGCGTCGCTGGCCTTGGTCCCAGAGGCCCTGCTGCGTGTTAAGCTGCTCAGGCTGGTGAGCCTCCTTGGTGCGGCCAAGCGGGCCAGGGGCCGCAGCAGGGTCAGGGTCACGGGCGCGAGCAACTCCAGGGTGTGGATGGCCTCCATGCATCGTGTTCCGCCAGGCAATACGCAACTGCGCCTCTGAATGCTTTCGGGATCGACTCCTCGGTGAGCACAGGCACTGCCAGCCCCCAAGCGCAGGATGCGCGCACGCCACAAAAAGCGCGCCGCCGCCGTGGCGCGCACTCAAGAGCTGCTGGCGCGCCGCGCGCAGGACGTGACCGGCGCGCAGCCGCTCCAGGACACCAACGACAACACGGTGTATTCGGGATCGTACAGCTCGAGCTCGTTCGGTGTGCGCGTGTCCACGCCCTTCTTTGGCTCCGGCTTCAATGCGTGCATAGGCGCGCGCCGCTGCCCAGTGCCGTTCAGACCGGGGCGCTTCGCCTTGCGCGGCCTCCGCCGGCCTGTGCCGCCGCGGCCCCGCAGCGCACAGCCTATGTCATTGTAAGACGCTGGGACAGGGTGCGTGCCGGACAGAGGCAGGCGCATATTTTTGTCTCTGACCTGCTGGCCTCTGCTTGCTGTGTTGCGATGTTTCCCACAGTGGTGTCAGCTCATGCGGCGCATGCGCCCCGCTCACCACCACGACCAAAGTACCACTGCGCCTTACGGGCTATGCGCTGTCTCTGGGCCTTACGCTGCACGTACTGTGGTTTTAGTGATGTGCGTATGCTAGTGGGGGCCGGCGGCACCGGTTTGGCGCCCGGCAGAGCCGGCCGGCTTCCGGGCTCGCGTGCGGGCGGCGCCCAGTCCATGCAGTGCGACGCTCTCGTCCTGCATGCCGCGCATGAGCCGGCGGCCGCGCGGCGCAGACCGCTACTTCGGCAGCTTCCCCAAGGTCGGCATCGTGGTGCCGTCGCCGGCCGCGTGGCTGCTGCCGGAGCTGCAGGACGAGGCACACGCGCTGACCACGACGCTGGACCTGCCGGCGGTGGTCGGGCACGGCGCGTCCGTGGAGCCCACGAGCGACGGCCTCCTCATCTGGCTGCCCTCCAGTGCGCCCCGGCGGGCCCGGACCCACCTGGAGTGCGCACCATTTCGATGCACCATTTTGTTAGCATGCGCCGGCCTGTCACTCTGACGCACGTGCACTGTTGGACTGCGCAGCACTGAAGAGGTGGCCGCTTCCCTGGGCAGCTTCCGTGCATGGCCGGCCGTACGCGACTGTGCACTGGCACCATTCGTCTGTGTCCCAGCCCAGCATGAGCACACTGGTGTGACCTCCCAGTGCACTGCCGCGGCCAGCTGCGGCTCGTGGCGCCTGAGCGGGGGCGCGCGCGTGCGCGCGCAGTCCAGCCGTCGCAGGTCCCGGACTTCGGCATCACGTACAACATCCAGGTGGGCCAGGCGTTCGGCTTCAACTTTGGCTACGGCATCGTCAGGCAGATCTGCGCAATCGGCATTTCACTCGTGTAGGCACGCTTTTGGCTGGGCATTTGAGTTTGTGGTGCCTTGTGCATGGCACTCGGTGTTTGGGGTTCAGGGCTTGACAGCCCACATGAGCGAGCGACAATTGGGATTCCTGGCGCCGAGCAGCGTCCTGCTCATGCGCAGTAATGGTGGCATCAGCCACACCCCAGCCCGTCGCGCGTGTGCCCAAGGGCTGCTTTACGGCCGGGTTTGCATGTTGGCCTGTTTTGTGGCTCCTGTATTGTGCTGCTGGTTTGGGGTTTGCAGCGCCTCTTGACTTGGCAAGTGCTCGACGGAATCTACTGATCCGAGAGTCTGAAGGTGAAATGGTTTGTGTTGCGGGGCACGAGGCTACTGCAAGCCCGCGATCGACAATCTGACGCATGCGCAAAGTCAGACCTGAAGCAGCAGACCTGAACACTATTCAATTTCAGCATATCCCTTCCTGCTGCAGACTGCAAGCAGATGCCTCGACACCTGTTCAGCTCCAGCTGTAGGTACTGACCCAGGACAACTCTATGTTTGATTGTGACTTTTTTGCGCTTGTGGCAGTCAAGTTGAGGCTCCTGCGGTTCTCTACAAACATACCTGCAGCGGCTGGTGGCGCTGCTGCGTAGCAGGTGTGCAGACAATGCATGCGCCGCTCTTCTGCATGGCAACCGAGTCCAGTTGAATCCCTACTTGTAGGGCCTGCATTTGAACGCAGCATGCTCGCCCTCAGGTCGTGCACATGCGCTCCATGCTGCCATGACGACCAGCATTCAGCCAGCGCAATTCGTAAAACAACACATGTGTGCGCAACTTGAATGCGAGCAAAAACTCTGGACTGAATGCTGGAGCCACAGTACACAGCTTTATCTTGGAAGGCAGCAAAGCTACTATTACAACTGTGTGGAGCATAGCTATTGACAAGCAAAGGCTGTCTCAAGAGCCCAGTCGCCTGCAAGCTGTTATGGGGCAACCCGAGGTAGCAATGCACCGTGGGGCAAGCACATTTCCTTCCCACACACAGACCATGCCTCTGCTGCCGTGATGTGTCGCGACCTCACTGCAGCGCCACCCACAAAGCAGGTCACACTCACCAGCTGAACCCCGCATGCATGCTCGCATGTTTCCACTGTACCCTTCGTGTCCAGGGTGCGCGCCTGCCGCTCTTTTAGCGCGCAAGCAGCGCCTAACTGCGTCGCCTGGCGCGAGCGCGACGGATAGCCGCGCGGCTCCTGCTAGACGACACCAAAGGTGACAGAGCAGGTGCTCCGAAGTATTCCGTAGCCAAAATCAAACCCGAACGCCTGGCCGATCTGGATGCCATACCTGCATGCGCACGGCGGCTTCAGGCTCAGGTCCCAGGCGCGGGGCAGGGACGGGCACATAGAGCGCCGGGCCGCACCTGAACCCAAAGTTTGGCACCTCCGAGGGCTGGACTGCGCGCCACCGTGCGCACACCGGTCAGTTGATGTGTGACATGCGGCGCTGCATGGGGGCGCGCTGCATGGGTGCGCGTCACGACGCTGCGACAGACGAGCCCATGATCGAGAGCGCATGGAGGCATGTGGATGCGGCTGGGACGATGGACCGCCCCATCCGTTGGACCAGGGCCAGCGGGATGCAGCTGCAGGCAGCACAGCTGGGCATCTCAGGCAGGCAGTGAGTCCCCGGCTGATATGAGCCGCATGGGAGGCGAGGGCGGCGGGGCCGCAGTGAGGCTAGGATGCGCGGGCGCACTGGAGGGCAGCCAGAGGAGGAAGCCATCAGAAGTGGTGTCGATGCGCGTGCCGTGCGGCAGGATGGTGGGCACGTCGATCACCATGTTCAGCGCGTTGCCGAGCTCGTAAAAGTCGGGCAGCAGCCAGACGGCCGCGTTGGGGATGACGATGCCGACCTTGGGGAAGCTGCCGAAGAAGCGGTCTGGCGTATGCGCGCGAGCGCGCGCCCCTCAGCCACCCGCCCGCGTTGGCCCGGCGCCATGAAAAGGGTAAATTTGCTGCGCTCCTCTGAAAGGCAGGCACTCCAGCCGCCTTCTACCTGACAAGCGAGCGTCGCTGACGGCAAACACGAGTCACCTGCAGCAAGACTTCATACCCATGCGCCAGGCCAGGCGCTGGTACGTTATTCCGCGCACCGATGCAGAAGTTGTACGCGGTCCCGAAGAAGGGCGTGGAGATGCGCACGCCGTTGATGACGCTGATGTAGTCGCCGCTGATGAGCTCGTTGTCCAGGTTGCGCGTGCTCACGATGTTGGTGCTGCCCGCCAGCGCCTGCGGCGCACACCCTATCCTGACCATATGCTCCCCCACAGCACCCGGCGCGCCGCGGGCGCGCCCCGACGTGCCCAGCCGCCAGGCCGCGGCATGCACAGACAGGAGGGACTGCCGGCGGCGCCGCGCCTTGGCGCTGCCGCTCGCGCCGGCCGTGGCGGGCGCGCTCGGGCTGCGCTGGGAGCTGCCGGACGCCGCCGCGCTCTGCTGGGAGCTGCCCGACGTCGCCGAGCTCTGCTGCGTGTCGGTGGCCAGGTGCGGGCGGAAGCGCGTGCCCGCCGGCGTCTGGTACGTCGGGGCGTCCGCATTCACCTGGCCCCCGGGATGCAGCGAGCGGTGAGCGCGTTGCAGGGCACTGCATGTGCGTGCAACTGGCAGGCGAGGCTGAGAGGCCGCTGAGCACGCGCGCAGCTGCCAGGCGTTTGTCCTCGCAACATGAGAGGACACCGCTCCGCCAGGATTTGTCAATCTCCGGGGAGGCTGGGCGGGCTTGGCGCGCGCAGCGTGCCATGCTGCGGCGATGCGGCTCGACCCATGGCCGGCATGATCAGGCACAGCGGCGGGGCGCTGCAAGGCGAAGCGCACGCCGCCGCCTGCAGGCGCGCGCCTGCGCGACGGTGCGCCGGCTGGTGCCCGTGGGCTTGACCGGGACTCGCACGGCGGGCGTGCCATCCGACAGCGTCACTGTGGCGTCCCCCGTCGCTGGCGAGCTGGCCTGGGCTGCCGTCGTTGCCGCCGCCGCCGCATTTGCGTTCGCACGGGACGCCTGCGCATTCACGCACTTGCTCGCACTTAGCTCGTGCGGTGTAGTGCAGGAGTGCAGGGGAGAGAGAGTGGCGCTGTCCAGCGCGTGAATGACGGTGCGCGCCGGCACGGCAGCCCTGCAGCGTGCATGCGTTGCGCACATTGCATGGCCACCACCTCACGTGTTTGCTGGGGTTTGCTGGCACGATGGATGAAACGCTCTCAACGTTCACTCCCCGATCCCCACCCCACTCCCGCGCCGCCGACAGACCGGGGGGCGCGACAGGCGCGCGGGGGGCGGGGCCGCGCCTGCATGGCGGCCAGCTGGAAGGCGCCGACCTTGTGCAGCGCCGGCTGCGAGTAGCTGCCGCCCGGCAGGCCGGCGCTGGGGCCCTGCGCGCCGCCGCGCCGGCGTGCCGCGGCGGCCTCCTGGCCGCCGCCACCGCCGCGCGGCGCCAGCAGCGTCACTGTCTGGCTGGCGCCCACGTCCGCGCCCGACGCGCGCGCGCCCGTGGTGTACCCCAGCACCGCCGAGCCCGCCGCGGGCGCGGGCGCGGCCGCGCGGTCGCCGGCCGCCGCCGCTGGCTCGCCCTCGTCCACGGAGCCCGCCCCGCCGGGCGGCGCGGGCGCGGGCGCGCTCGCGCCGGGCTGCTGGGCGCCGGTCCGCGCCGGCGCGACTCCCGCAGCGACGCCGGCGACCGCGGAGCCGCCGGTGGCGGCTTGCACGGCGGGGCCGTCGGCGGCGGCTGCCAGGGGTGACGGCGCGGCGGGCGTCTGAACGCCCGATGCCGTTGCGGGAGCGCCCGGGGCGTCTGCGGGCGTGCTGGCGCTGCCGGCGCCCGCAGAGGAGGCCGCACTTTGCTGCACGGCCGGCGGCCCCGCGCCTTCGGCTGCCGCGCCCTCGCCGGTAGCCGGCAGCCGCACATAGCGCGGCTGCGCCAGCACCGCGGGCTGGGCGCCCTCAGCCGTCGAGTATGTGGTCAGCAAGCTCCCCTGCGCGCCCCGCGCGGCCGCCAAGGCCGCAGCGGCTGCCGAGCCCGGAGCCGCTGCTGCGCCGCCGCCGCCGCCCGCGAGGGCACCGAAAGCGGTGCCTGACACGGCCGTGGCTGGGGCAGCGGCGGCCTCTGTGAGCGCGCGCGCGGAGCACCTCCCGAGGCACACCAGCAGAACGGCTGCCACGCAAGCGCACAGCGGGCGCCGCGGCAGCGCTGCAAGGCGCCGCCGCGCCATTGCTTGCGCGACCAGCCCGGCCTGCGCGCCCCCGGAAAGGTGGCGCTGTGGCCGCGCAGCATAGTCGGCGGGGCCAGCGCTGTCAGTCTCGCACAGCTGCCGGGTAGCTAGGCGCAATTCTTGCGCTGCAGCCTGCCCCTGGAGCGTCAGGAGGCAGCTGGCCGCTGTGCACTCACAGCGCAGGCTGCACCGCTGCTGACTCCGGCCGGCACTGCCTGCGCACAGGCAAGACGCAGGGCAGCAACTTCATACCTAGCTGGCGCTGTGCGCACTCACTCCGTGTCAGATGTCATGCAGCCACGCACTGCGCCTGGGTGTCAGGGTAAATGATTATTGCATAGCAATGCCTTCACTTGCAGCATGCACTGTGAGGTTGAGCTGGCGACGGTCTCGGTGCGCTCTTGCGCGTCTCAACCCCCCGCTTCTGCCTGACGTCGTGCCTGGCTGGCTGCTCCTTGCTTTTTGAAGAAGGCGGACCAAGACCTGCAGGTTTGCGTGATTAGATGATATATTGAACAGATTAGATATTAGATAATAGATATTTTTGTAGGAAAAGCCCATGGGTGGCCTGCCAGGGGACATGCATGCTAGTCCTGGCACACAGAAGGCGCAGGCAGCCGGGGGCATGAGCGGGTGGCGCCTGATATCTGGCATGCCGAAAGTTGCCTCCCTACAGGTCTTGTTACATGTGGGTGCGGTGTAGCTTGCCCCACGCGCCTCGCAGGCTCAGACAGGCAGGGCATTGCCTGCATGTGATGTATGTGGGATGTATACCCGTAGTACTGTGGCGCATGAACAACCCACAGGCGGGGCAGTGCCTGCATGTGATATACGTGGCATACCCGTGGTACTGTGCCTCATGGGCAACCGGGGCAGGCCCATGAACATGAATGCAGGGCCAGCCAAGCAGAGAGTACCTCAAAGCACAGACCAAGAAGCTTGCCATGTGTCCGTGCGTGGGCGCGCAACATGCGGGCGAGCCATGCGCGTGTGCATGTGTCAGGGCGTGCTCGCTGGCGCGTGGCTGTCATCTCAGCCGCGCCGCTGCTGCCTGTCCCTACCAGCATAGCCGGTGAGGACAGCCAGCGCAAAACAACTCTAAAGCAGTGACCACGCTGCAAAATCCAATACAGAAGCACCCAGTCCTCTGCCGTCCCATGCCCCGCACACTCGGCCGCCCCCTCCGACGGCCAGTGCTGCGTCCCAGACAATACCAAAGACTCCCTCTCCCAGAGCTTACAAGGAATTCCCACTTCGGCGCCTCTGCTAGTCCGCTCTAAAGCAGGGCACAGGGAACAGAAAGCAGCCAGCATGATTGCAACACTTGCAAACTTGCCAAAAGATGTGAGGGCGTGGGCAGCAGCAGACCGCTGCGCCAAGCTGCAGGCTCCTGACGTGCGCAGCCACCCCAGGCCTAGCTACCTGCCTACCTGAAACAACCAGCCCGCCCAATGTGAGCAGCTCTCCCCGCCGATGCCTGGGCAGCGCCGCCAAGGCCGCTGCTCTCTCGCGTTGTGGACCCAAAGAAAAGAATTGACCCGGTCGCCTGATCTCCGTCAAGCCTAACACAGAACGCTTGGGCGGGAGCTGACGTGACGCACTATGCTTCCGATTTGCGCCTCTGCCCGCACCCTGTCGTGCTCGCTCTGCACGGAGTCAGCGCCCCTGTGCACACCCAAAGTTCCCCGGTCAATGAAGTGAACCTATGCGCCGCTCCAGAGCCATGCAAGCATCCATAGCCGGCCATAACTGCCAGCCTACTCTACTGTAGACCTACCGCAGGGGCCAGGAGCAGCACCCACGCCTGCTCGGCTGCATCTGGCCGCCGCTGCGGCTCTCTACGCAGGCGCGATAACTGGTCGGACCAGCAAATTGCTACGCAAATGACCCTCGCATAACCTTCCACTCCCTGTGACGCAACCCAAAGCCCCCGCCCGGCGGGGCCCAAGCGGCCCGCATGTCGCGCTGCGCTCCTGGGCCGCGCGCCCGGCGTGACGCGCGCGCCCCGCCCGCGGGCCGCCCGCGCGCCCGCCGCTCAGCAGGGCGGCCGGTGCTCGCTGCCGGTGAGCAGCGGCCGGTGCTCGCCAGCCTCGACGTCGCCGCTGCTCACGCCGAACAGCTCCTCGTCGCCGAGCGACGCGCTCTGCGTGCGCCCGCGCAGGCCGGCCGCCGCTAACGCGGACTTGCCGCCGCTCGCCGGCAGCGACGTCGCAAGGCCGCCCGCCTTGGCAATCGGCAGCGAGCCGCCCGCGGCGCCTTTCGCGGCCGCCGCCTGGCTGCCCAGCCGCTCGTACAGCTTGCAGTGCGAGTACCAGCAGAAGCCGACCATGGCAACCACGCAGCCGAGCGTCAGCTGCAGCGTGAAGATGCTCTTCTCGCCTGCGCGCGCGCGCGGCCGCGTCACAACCAGCGGGCCGGGCCGGCCCAGGCAGCCCCCGCACGCGAAGAGGCGCAGGGTGGCAGCACCGCGCCGTGCGCTCGCTCGCAACCTGCCAGGCAGCGACGGCTGAGAGGCAGCCCGGCGCATGCGGTGCCGGCCTCCTGACGGCGCTCGGCGCCGTCGGGCGCGGCGGCCGGGCGCGCACCGAGCAGGAAGGCCGACAGGATGATCAGCGCGATCGTCTTGACCTCGCCGATGACGGTGGCGGAGACCGCGCTGGTGTGCTGCACCAGCTTGTAGTTGACCAAGTTGTGCACCACCGCCAGCGCGCTGCTCAGGCCGAACATGTAAGCGATCGCCTTGCCGTTGGCGGCCAGCGCGGCCAGCGCCATGCCCGCCTGGCGCGGGCGGTCGCGCGGGGCTCAGGGCCTCGAAGCAGCGCGCTGCGCGGCCGGGCCCGCTGTCGCGCGCCCGCCATGGCATGGGCCTGGTACGGCGTGTCAGCCGGTCGCTCTGCTCGGGCAGACCGAGGCGCGCGTCTGTACGCTGTGCCTGTCAGTCAGGACTGCCGCCCGCCTCCACTGGCAGACGCACGCCCTGCTGGCGGCTGCTGTGCGGCGGCTAGGGTTAGGTCCACGTGCGGCGCGCACCTCCAGGTGCAGCAGTATGGGCAGGATGAAGACGGCGGTGATGGGCGCGATGTAGAACGTGAGCCGCATGACGTCCACCTTCTCCGTCAGCAGCTTGCCGCTCGTGGACAGGCAGGCCGCGTTGGCATGCGCCGCGGCGCGCGTGCGCTCAGCGCCCGCCGTCCCGCTCGTGTGCCGGTGAACATGCGGGCGGCGCATGCCAGGCTGCCAAGCGCAGTCCCTGCGCTCGTCATCATGCAGGCCGCGCCCTGGCAAGCCCGCCCACGCAGCGAAGCACGTGCAAGCGGGGTTGTGCGGGCCGCCTTGGCAAAACAGAGCGACGCTGGTCTGCGGGCGCAGCCGCCCACAGAGCACAGGGGCAACAGGGATGCGCGGCATGGCCAGGACCAACAGCCTGCAGCCTTGGCGCCCGGCGCAAATGCATGCGGTGCCGCTCCCTGCGGGGTGGCCGGACGCCACACAGGCTCCGGCCGTGGGCCGCACCAGCGTGCTCAGCGTGCACAGCAGAATGGAGAAGAGGCATCAGGTGCAGGCCGGGGCCACCGAGGGTGCCGGGCAGCGTGCGGGCCGCACCAGCGTGCTCAGCGTGCACAGGAGTATGGAGAAGAGCGTGCCGCTGGCCTGGCCCTGCCACACGCAGATGGCTACGCCCGACGACAGCACGACCAGCGACGCCACCACGCTGCTCGTGGGCACCTGGCCCTCGATGAAGTAGGCCATGGCCACCGTCATCACCGGCATCGAGGCCCTGCGCACGCGCGCACGGCGGGCCTCAGAGGCGCCGCCAGGCGCACGCAGCGCCGCTCGCCTGTATACGTCAAAGCTTAGAGGGCCCCCGGCCCTGGGGCCCGGTGAGCAGCTTGCGCGGCCTTGCGCGGCCTTGCAGGGCCCCGCCGTGTTAGCTGGGTACCACGCACTTGGACAGGGCACGCACTTGCAGCAGCGTCCAAGTGCGTGACACAGGCGAGCACGACGTGAGGCCTCAGCGTGTGAGCACAAGCCACCGCTAGCCCCGACCTGCCAGGCACGGCCATGCATGCAGGAAAACCCGTGATGCCGCCCTCCCAACGGCCACTCTGCAGGCCTGCACGAAGCCTTGTGACAGGGCTCCACGCTATGACAGCCCCCGTCCGATCACGTGCCCTGCAGCTCGGCGAGTGGTCAAACACGACCGGCATCAAAATCCTGGGCGCGCGCCTGATGACCTGGTTGAGGGAAAGCGAGAGCTTCACCAGGGAGGCGTTGGACAGCGACACGTTCAGCGCCATCAGGCAGCCGATGGCCATCAGCCCCTTCCAGTGGACGCGCAGCGTCTTGGCGTGCTTGGCCCGCAGGCTCTGCTGGAGCATGAAGGGGAGCAGCACGAAGAACGAGAACACCATGTGGGAAAAGGTCAGGAACAGCGGCATGCCGGTCGCGGCCAGGACCGTCTTGTTCACCAGGTTCAGGCCAAAGTTGGCTGCGAAGTATAAAGCAGCAAACGACACCAGGTACAGCCCGGGCGAGCTCTCCTTGGTCACCATTGCAGGCGCTTCAGAGCTTGCCTGCTCGAACGGGGCGCACTGCTCAGATGGCGATGTGACGTTGTTCGACAGCTGATGCACAAGGGTTGATATTTTCAAACAAAGGGTTGTCAAATAAGAACAAGTCCGGACGGTGACTCCGAGATAGCCCACTCGGTGCGCTCTGGTGACTAACCAACTAAGTTAGCGGATCACTGCCGTTGAGAGCTGCGACACAGCTGACAGGCTGAAAACACCTCCGTCCCAGGCCTGCATAGCGGCAGATCGATCACTTATGTTCCCGGGGAGCTACTGACTGGCTGACCCTTGACTTCAGGGCGCTGAAGTGCCAATGAAGGATGTGAGCCACATTGCTGGCTCCCAAGGTGCGCAAATGGCAGCCTGTATTTGCCGAACACGTGGCATGCATCAAGCGGCCGGCCTGCACCAAGTCTGGCTTATGCCCGCGCTGCGCAGGCTGATGTCAAGCGAGGCGCAGCCCCGGTTACAGAGCACTTGGTAGACGCTCCAGGCTCAGCGAGGGCGGCCTCGCATGAGCCGCACAGGCTCTGTGGATGGCTCGGACTCGCGGCGTGGGCTGCGCCGACACTCATGCGCACCTCTGCTCCTGCTGCTCTCGCTGGCGACTCTGTGCGGTGCTTCAACGCACGGTGCGTGCGCTGCATCACGCCCTGAGCACGACAGGGTTCAACGCCGTGCTCGGGGCAGGTGTGTGACCGTTAGTGCTCGCGCAGGGGATGGCCTGCTGCTGGACGCGCACGCGCGCGTGTTTGTGGCCGAGCTGCCGCCCAAGTACAACCTGCACACCATCACCACTGAAGGCTGCGAGGACGGCGCTTTCCTGAAGGAGATTCTGGCCAACCCGCTCGGGGTGCCCGTCGCGGGCGACCTGGACCTGGCCCTGTACAGGTGCGCGCGCGCCCTCGCGCCTGCTCGCTGGCGTCAAAACCGCCCTCCCTTCCAGCACGCCGCCGATCTGGGCGCGGGCGCCCGCCCGCTCTGCGTGCGGCCCTGGCCGAGCGAGCTCCAGGGGTGCGAGCGGGAGCGTGCGCGCGCCGCAGGGACACGCCGTACTACAGCCTGGAGCTGCAAATGCACCTGCAGCTGCTCTCCTCGCCGCTGCGCGTGCTCACCGCCGATGAGGCCGACCTTGTGTACGCCCGCGTCCCCACCCCGTTCGTCCGCGTCCCAGGCAGCGGCGGTGCGGCCGCTCCGAGCGCCGCCCACACGGCCCTGCTGGGGGAGGCGCAGGTACGTGCCGTTTTACGCGACGCAGATACAGTACGGCCTGGGTGGCGAGGGCGCGTGCAAGCCCAACTTCACGCGGCCGGCGATGGACGCGCTGGTCGCGCAGTTCTGGGCCGATGCGCCCGCGCTGCTGCCGCTGCTGGGCGCCAAGCCGCACTGGATGCAGCTGTCGGAGATTGAGTGGATGATCCACCACGGCTGCGGCGAGGACGGCTGGGGCATGCCGCTCGCGTGCCACCCGCTGGCGGCGCACATGACCTTCGCCACGCCCGAGTCCCTGACCGAGCTGCACCCTGTGTATGGCTACCAGCGCTTCGCCAGCGGCCGGCCGGCGAGCAACAACACGGTCACGATCCCGTACCTGGGCCACGTGCACCGCGCCAGCATGCAGCAGCGCGCCAAGCTGCTGGCGGACGAGCGCGTCGGCGCCAAGAAGGCGTACGTGGCCAGCATGTGCTTCCGCTCAATGCGCGGCACGCAGCTGCGCGCGGACCTGACGCAGTAGTGCGACGCGCGGCCCGACGAGTGCCTGAACGTGCGCGAAGCGTCGCTGCTCGGCATCGTCGACTCCTACCGCCGCGCCTGGTTCTGCGTGCAGCCGTACGGCGACTCGCCCACGCGCAGCGCCATCATGGACTGCATCGCGTCCGGGCTGGCCGTGCCGTGCGTGTTCGACGAGTTCCTGTTCGACATGCTGCCCTTCGCGGACGTGATCGACTACCGCGCCATGGTGGCATACATCCCCGCGGACGACGTCATGGCGCCCGGCAATGCCAGCTTCCTGGACTGGCTGCGCCACTACGACGGCGCCGCGCGCGCGGCCATGCTCAGCAGCCTGCAGGCCGTGTCGCAGGCGCTGCAGTACGCGGTGCAGCCCAACCACCTGCTCGTCCGCCACGACCGGCTGGCCGCGGTCGACCCGCTGGACGACGCGTTCACCATGTCGCTCAAGGCCGTGCTCAGGCACGCGTGCCGGCTGAGCCACCGTTAGTGCAGGCAGCCGCGCGCTGGCCTCGGCGCCCGGCACAAGGCCTGGGGGGGCGAGGGGGCGGCCGGCAGGCAGAGGCTGGCGCGGTCGCGGTAGGGCCGACGCGCGCTCACGGCCGCCCGGCGCCTGCGCCGTGCGGGGCGTCTTTCAGGCGCGCGCCGGCCGCTGCGGCGGCCGGCGCGGCCCGCGCAGCGGCGGCGCCTGCGCGCCACCGGTCGCTGCCTGGCGTGCAGGCGCTCGGGCTGCGCGGGGTCGCCAGGACGCATGCGCTGCCCCTGTCCGGGGGGTTGGGCGTATTTAGCTATGTGGGCACGCGTTGTTGGCGTGCTGCCTGGGATTCTGGTTGTTGCTTTGTGGCTTGCAGAGAGTGGCCTGGAGGTACCTAGTGGTCAGCATTTGGCGTGTGCTTGGGATTCTGGTTGTTGCTTTGTGGCTTGCAGAGAATGGCCTGGAGGTATTTAGTGGTCAGCATTTAGCGTGCTGCCTGGGATACTGGTTGTTGCTTTGTGGCTTGCAGAAAGTGGCGTGGAGGTGCCTGGTGGTCAGTATTTGGTGTGTGCCTGGGATTCTGGTTGTTGCTTGGCTTGCAGAGAGTGGCCTCGAGGTACCCAGTGGGCAGCATGTTGGCGTGTGCCTGGGAACCTGTTTGTTGCATTATGGCTTGCAGAGAGTGGCGTGGAGGTACATGGAGGGCAGCACAATGAGCGCAGTTACCTTCTGAGGAGATGTTGAGAGGCTGCTAGGAGCGGAGGCGGCAACAAGCACCATTGCTGACCTGAACGTCTGATTGCACACCCGGCCTGAGTCTGGGCTGTACGCCGTGGCGCTTCATACATCGTGCAGGCTGCCATGACCGCGCAAGCCTCTCCGCATGCACCGACAGCGTCTGCGGCGCGGCTGCAGCGCAAAGAAGGCAGAGTGCAGCGCTGCGCGCGCGTCCGGCAGGCAGCGGCTGTCGAGGCTGCGCTGGTCCTTGGGCAACGCCGAGTGCCTGCCCCGCTTGGGCTGCAGGGCGCCGCACTGCGCGTGGCCGCACAGCCTGACGCCGCATCGGAATTGACGAACAAGTGGCATTCTTGAAAGTCTGTCCTGCGGCCTGCCTTGCATCAACCAGCCAAAGCTCACTGCAGCTCGCTGCAGCAGCAGGGCGAACAATTCAGATGCTGCAAACCTTTCGTACTCTCTGTCAGTAAGCTCACGCAGGTTCAGCGGCGCAAAGGTTTACATAACCACTGACTCCCGTCCTGCCTCCGACATCCGGACAACATGTGACACAATATGCATCACTCCCGAAGACGTACTGCATCAAACCAAGCACGGCGTAAAAACCCCCGGCAGCTCTAAAGCGCCTGGCATGCACAAGCTTGGCAGGGCAGGCCTTCTGGCTGCGCCCGACGGTACGTACCCACGTTACATATACACACGAACGACCGCTGAGCTGAGACTGCGCACTGCGCCGGTGCGCTGCTCAATGCCCGCAACGCGCCGAGCGCCCTCGCCCCACGCCGACTGCAGCTAAACCGCCACAACATATGCGCTCGGGAAGTACGACCGGCACCGGGCTTCCTCAAAGTCCGAGTGCCTGGGGTTGCAGGCCTGCGCCCGCTCCGCGAGCACTTGGTCGGCGAGCGGCTGCACCGCGCCGCCGACGCCGGCGCCCGCGTGGAAGTTGTCGGGCTCCAGCACGTCCACGCCCCGGCCCTCCGCGCTCCTGTAAACCGATAGTGCCCTGTGCAGCATGCGGCGCCCGGTCGCGTCGGGCTGTGCGCCGTCCCTGCGGCACCGGCGAGGACCCTGCTCAGCCGCAGGCGCTGATACAAGGTCGTTCCTTTAGCTTCCCTTCCGCAACAGCGCACTTTGCGCTGGCTGCCAAACATGCGCCAGGCAGACTGGTAAAGGACACCGCGGGCGCTGCTGCACGCGGTGGCGGCGGGGGCATGCCTGTCCAGGTCCCCGCCGCTGGCGCGGATCATCTGCGCGAACGTGAAAAGCCAGAAGGGGTGCCGGCGCGAGGAGGCCAGCCAGCTGGTGGACAGGCTGTTGGAGGAGTTGAGGTCGCGCGCGATCGACGCCAGCGCCAGCGGGTGCGCCTTTATCAGCGGCTCCATGCCGTGCAGCGGCACCGTGCTCAGGTCCGCGTAAACGCCTGCCGCCGCGCCGGGCCGCGCCGCCGCAGGCTCAGCGGCGGCGGCCGCGCGGCGCCTGGCGCGCCGCAGGGGGCGTGCGAGGGCCGGGCGGGCCGCACCGCCAAACTGGTGCAGGTACAGGTAGCGGCACGCCTCTCTCTGCATGGCAGCGGGAAGGCCAGCGTAGGTGTCTTGGAACCTGGCGCAAGCGCGCGGCGTCGGGCGCGACGTGAGCGGATCGCTGGCCGCACAGGCCAGCGTGCGCCTCAGACTACAGCTGCACGTCGTGCGCACCACACATAGTGCTCGGTAACTAGGTCTTTGTTGTCCGCGTCGGTCCATAGCCTGCGCACACGCGCGCGTCACTGCCAGCCGAACATGGGACTGGCGCTGTGTCAGGGCAGGGCACTGCCTGCTCGCAACTGAGGCGGGGCAGGGGACCGCACTTGTACTCCCAGTACGGGTGGTGCGCCCGCCAGGTCTCCTGCCTCGCGGCCTCGCCGGACGGCAAGTGCTCATCTGGCCAAGCTTGGTGAAGGATGTGTGGTATTGGGTGCTCCTCGCGCGCGTGCTGCTCGGGTCCGAAGTAGTGAAAGTGCAGGGAGCGTGCTGTCGCCAGGCCCAAACCCGCGAGCGCGAGCAGGAGCTGCAGCGCGCTCGGCATCCGTCGGGGCCGCACCAGGGCGGCTATTGTGCCTGCGCAGGTGCATGCAGAGAGTGAGCCGCCTGGGGCAGGCGCTGACGCAACGACCATGGGGTATGCGTGCGCAGCCAGGCCAGTCGGTGGCAGGACGCGCCGTGTATCAGCTCGTGCCTGTCAGGCTGATGCAGCGCCTAGCACAGCACACAGCAGGAGCCGTAGGTGTGGCTGACATGTTCTACGGGAGGCCTGGTTGCACTGGTGCGGTCAGGACGCGCCTGAGCTCCCGCAATGCGCAGCGGCAGTTGAGCGGCCGGTCAGACGCGCGCAAGTCTGTTGTGGTAGACACGCCGCTTGGCTCAGGTGTGGGCAAGACCGGGCCCGTTTCACATCCCATGAATGAAGTTTGCCACCTGTAGGGCCTTAAGAGGAACGCCGGTATTACTCATCACCACTGGTGCTCGGTCTCCTGCACTGTACCACGTAGAGGCACGTCTATCCTAGTGCAGGAGCATCAGCATATATTTTATCCGCTGAACTCCAGCCGCTTGCCTGCACACCGATAAATGCGCAACATGATGAGCATGCGCAGAGCATTTGCGTGCACAGTGCTGCAAGCTCTGCTTGCTACTGCACTCGCAGCCACATCTCCGGCCTGCCTTGGGCGGCACCGTCACCTCGGGGCTGTGCACACGGAAGACCACTGCGGGATGGCGCTTCACGCACCCAAGGTGGCACTCCTGTTCCTGACCCGAGGCGACATGCCCCTGGAGAAGTTGTGGCGGCGCTGGTTTGAAGAGGTTGGCGACCTGGCGTTCAGCGGCTGCTTGGAAAAGCCTGGCAGCGAGTTTCTGGAGTGCGCCCACGCGCGAAGAGGAGACCCCATTGGGCGGCAACAGCTATACACGGTGCGGCGCTGGCGCGCGGCACCGCTCTCTGCCAAGACGCTTGTCAGCGACAGTGGAGCCGAACGGCGCCTCTCCGGCTCTGAACGCAGCAAGCGCTGCGCCCGTGCAGGTGTACGTGCACAGCCGGCCAGACTTCCTCGGCTACCCGCCGGGCCACCTGTTCAACGGTGCGCGCACCTGCGCCCAGGCCGCCCGCCGCTGCAGGCGCCCTGCGCGCTCGGTCGTGGCCAACTGGCGCTGCTGTGCAGGATACGAGCTGGTCCACCGCACTGGCTCGGGCTGGCTCGTGGCGACCGCAGCTATGTACACCCTGCTGAAGGCCGCCGTCGACAACCCAGTGAACCAGTTTTTCGTGCTGCTCTCCGAGGCCTGCGTGCCCTTGTATCCACCGGCGGCGCTGTACCTCCAGATCATACACGAGCCCAGAAGTCGCACCAACGGTGCGCATGCCTGCCGATCTCAAGAGGAGCCTGTCTCGTGCGGCACTCCCGTGCGCCGAGCTGCATGGCAGGGCTGCATTGGCGGCAGCCGCGTCACGCGCTCTAACCGGCCGCAGGCGGCTGCGAGCTAGGAGGGCGGCCCGCGCATGAGCTCTTCCGAAAGAGGGAGGTGGCGTACCGCAGGCGCCTCGGGTGCGCGCTCCCGCGGCCGAGCCGCTGTGCACCGCGCCTGGCGCCCGTGGCTCGGCGCCCACCAACGCGGCGCGCTGCAGGGACAGCATCGCCAATGAGACGGCCGCCAGGTGGAGCAAGGCGAGCCAGTGGTTCCTGCTGAACCGGAAGCACGCCGAGCTGGCGGCCGCGAGCGATCACGACTGGCTGCTGGCCACCTGGGACGAGTGGTACATCATCACGCTGCTCGCGAGCTTCAACGCCTCCCGCGAGACGACGTGCGACTGGCAGGGGCCGACGTACGTCAACTGGACCTGGGGCGAGCACCCCGAGAACTACGCGGCCGTGGACGGCGAGCAGCTGCACCGCATGCGCCTGTCGTCCATCTTCGCGGGCGTGCGCTGCGACTGGCGGGCCGCGCTGTCTCAGGCCGCCGACCCGGGGCGCTTTGTCGACCTCAGGACCTGGGACTGGAAGGGCAGGGCGCCCGCGCTTGTCCCCATGAACAGCACCTGCCCGCTCTTTGCGCGCAAAATGATGCCGAAAGCACAGGCCAGCTACATGGCGGCGCTGTGGCCGAGAACGCCGATCGACGAGTCCATGGTGAGGTAGTTTGCGCGGGGCTGCACTGCCGCTGTGCGTCCGCGCCAGGGGCGGCCTCTCAACACGAGCCTGAGGCATGGGGAGGCCAGGCATGCGTTGGGCGGCTGTATAGGTGCACTCGCGCAAAGCTCTGCTTTCTTGTCATAGGTGTCCTGGGCACCAGGGTGGGTTCTATGTATCAGCACTAATACTTTTTTGCGTATCATGTGCTGCAGCAAATGTACCGGCCCCCCATCATACGCACACCCATGTCTAGATCTCCTCTCTCACCTCTCTTTCTGTGCATTTGTGTTTGTGCTGTCTGTGCTTCTTGTCAAGTATGTGTTTGCATGCCTGGAGGCATGCCAGATGTTGCACGCTCATGTCTGAGCGTGCAATGCATGCATTTCTGCTGGTGCAGTAAAATGCGTCCCTCGGCATGTGGGCAAGCTCATATTTGAGCATGCATGTTTCTGGACCTGTGATATTTATCCCTCGGCATGTGAGAGCTTGTGTTGATGCAGGGGCTGACGAGCATGGTGTCGGCAGCAGTGCACTGCGTTGGCCCTTACTCCCCCTCGATTGGTCGGATGTGATATATACGTTGATCCGTTGCAGGGGCATGCTCTGGCATGGACCAGGCTCATGGGTGATTGCGCGCGGCGCGTTTGGTTGAGGTTGAAGAGCTTGATAGGGCACGCAGCTCATTGTAACGTAATTCTGTGCTAAATTGGGCAGTAGCACAACGGTGTGTGCAGGCAGGCCCTACATGGGCTCAAAGCTCCCAAGTGCAAGAAGCGTGCAGGATATAAGCAGTGGCAATGTGCATGGACATTGCAAGGGCATAGCCTTGCGCAGTACGGCAGCGCGTATGACATGAGTTGCGACCGCACACAAAGTTCATACGCTAAGTATTCTGCCCTGATGTCACACATGTTATTATGTATGTATCTCGTCCAGCTGCGGAGGGAAAACACCTATCACGGTAGACCCTACGTCACGATCTGGGTGACTACGCCCAACAGACTGCCCGCCTAGAAACGCATGTGACACCGCGAGCAAAACGACCAGCATCGCTAGCCGATCCCACCAATCCAATAAGCGGCTTTACCAAGCCAGCGGTGTATGGAGGCAGAGAAGCAGTGAGTGGAGGCTGTTAGCTCAATGAGGTGCGTACTATAGGCACTCCTAGGATACGCAGTGATGCAGCAACGTCTGACTTCAGTTGTGCTTTGTACGAACCAGCTCGGTGCTGACTGACCATTGCACGTGCCTCTGCATACGGCGGGGCAGTGATCAACAAGCGCTGTGCGAGCGCGCAGGCCGGCTGCGGCAGGCGCGGTGCCTGCAGCGCTGCGCGCCTGCCTCGCCTGGCTCCTGCTGTTGGGGCAGGCCTCAGCAGTGGTGGATGGCTCGGGGCAGCGGCGGCCCCACCGCCGCGAGCTGCCTCAGGCGCAAAGCCGGATACCGCGGCATGAGCTGCGTGTGACCAAGGCGAGGTCACGCAGCTTCAGCCCTGCAGCGCCGGAGCTGGCCATGGAAGACTTGCTAGGAAGCTGCGGCTTCACACTGGCCGACCTGCCTGAGACAGGCGCGCGGTGGCACACCGCCAGCAGCGCGTGCAGCGTCCTCGGCAAGCTCGACCGGCTGGTCTTCGTGGGGGACTCTGTGACGCGCCAGGTGCGCCCCCGCCTGCCTCTGGCGCGCCCAGCACGGCGAAGCTGCGCGCAGCCGGCTGTGCAAGCAGCAAACTCGTGTGCGGGCCACTGCGGTAAGCCTGGTTGCGCTGCTGCTGCGGACCTGCCTCTCTGCAGCGTACTCACCACGCTAAGCCAGGCCGGCGCGCGCAGCTGTACGAGGCGCTGGTGCAGCTGCTGCGCGGGGACATGCCGCGCGGCGCGCTGCGCGCGGACGCGCCCGCGGACGTCGTCGAGCGCTGCACGTGCAACGAGCAGGCCAACGCGGACTGCCGCATCTACACGGAGGCCTGGCCGGCCAGCCTGACCTGGCTGAAGGGCGCGCCGCTGGTCTCGGCCGAGCTGGCGCCGTGCCCGGACGCGCCGCGCTTCACCATGCAGTTCTTCCACACGTACGCAAAGTGGACGCACGAGGCGCACTCGCGCGACACCATGACGCTGGCGCGCCCCGCCTACCCAGGGTCGCCAGAGCCCTCCTAAGAGGCATGCATGTCCAGGGCTAGGGTATAGGGTTAGCCTAGGTTAAAACTATAGGATCACCCTATCCTGAACCCCGCGGCTCGGCCGGAGCAGCCGATGCCTGGGTGCTACCAGGGCATGCGGACACAATGCATCATGGTCCTGCTGGCAGCAATGTGTCAGCTATGCTGCCAGCTTAACAAGGGTCACACGCACGCATGTTGCGGTCTGGAAGCCGCACGTCTGGCCGCCCGCCGCCGGGCGTCGAGCGCCTCGGCACGCGCGCAGGTGCGCGGCATTGCGTGCCAGCACCCCAACAGCCTGGTGTACGTGGCGGGCGCGCCCTCGCATGAGCAGCGCGAGAGCGAGAGCGACCCCTGGGTCAAGATGGAGGCCGGCTTTAGCGTGCGGCACCACATCCAGCCCATGCGCGACATCGTGGACCAGTGCGATGTGCCGCCTGAGAACATGGTGAGCCCTGAGCCCGCACCATGATGCGGGTAATGGTGCATTGTGGGCAGACTCCGCCGCGCTGTGCAGCAGCCCCGTCCGCCTGACTGTGCGGGCGCTTGCTTGCTCTATGCTGTTCTGTCACACAAGCAGCTTGAGGCAGCGACCACGTGAGAGTATTGCGCCTGTTGACACAGCTGCGCCCGCGCGCGCAGGTGTGGGCGCCCATGCACTGGATGGACACCGACAAGGTGCCCATGCAGTACCGGGAATTCCAGTACCCCGAGGACATCCTGCGCTACAACCGGGAGACAAGCGCCGCGGCGCTCGCCGGCAACCTCACTGTGTTCGACATGTACAACCTGACCAAGGGCGGCGCGACGCTCGACGGCGTGCACGTGCCCACGCCTGTCAGCCTGGCCAAGCTGCAGCTGCTATTCGAGATGGTGGACAAGCGCCAGTCGCGGGGAGCAGAGGGCGCAGCGTCCATGCGCTAGTGACAGGTCACCGTATCTGGCGGCCCCGCCCCCGGCACTCAGGGACTGTGGCCTGCGAGTGGAAGTGTCAGGTTGCCGGCGTTGCTGGTGCTGCGCCTGTTGCCTGGTCCTGTGGGTGAGGGGGAGGCTGCACAGCATGGCATGTCAGCCAGCAGTGGGCGCTGCCCTACCGGCATGAGCCGCCTCCGGGCAGTGGTGAGCCGGCCCGCACATCTTGTTTTTGTGTCACGCTTTTGAGGTAGCTTTGTTTGGGTGAGAGTGGGAAGGCAGAGTGCGCACTGTAGAGTTGAGTCAGCTGTGCTAGAGAGCACACTTCAGTGGAGGGGTTTGTTTGTACGCTGCCGCAGGTTTGATGCAGCACTTGCTCGGCATGCATCCGCATGCGGACCTCAAGTTGCAACCCTAGCGTCACTGCTTCAGTCCATGTCCCCGCGGCCGCGCAGTCGCTCCATCTGGTTCCAGACGACCATGCCCTGCATCTTGCTGCGCTTGTCTGGGCGAGGGGGCTGCTTCTGTCTCTCTCTATGCATGCACTTGCTGCCGGACCTTGAGCTTGATAGGACTGTTTGGGTGCGCCGAAGATGGACTTAGACGAGTTACCATGGGTACAACAGTATGAGCGCACATGGCAAGACACCAGATGCTACTACCTCTTTCCAGCTAGTCCCCGGACATGACGTCAATGCAGCTCAATTGGTGCAAGACTTAAGGAGCCTGCAGTGCTTCCACATTACCGCTTAGGCTTTGTGACACGTCGCGCACGCAGCATTTACTTAATGGTACCAATTCGCTTCGCTACCTCTGAAGGCAAGGCAGCTAAAATCAATTTAAGAGCCTGAAATGCAGGTGAACAAAGAGGGTCATAGAGTGTGTACGCACACGTGACACCACTTTTGGTTACAGTGCACCCTGCATGGACTTTGATGCAGCAATACTCGGTGTAGACTTTTTGACAGGCACATGGATTCCGTACTATAGAGTACCGCAAAAGCACCACCCGTTATTCAAGCGAAACACGGTGCGGCCCTCCTATCCAGCTCAAAGCATAATCCACAAAATGGGAGTACCTAGATAGACCCCACGCTCTGCCCGTCGCTCCCCGCGCGGCAGCCCTGCTCGCCGGCGCAGGCGCGCCGCAGCACGGCCTTGAGCGACATTGTCAGCGCGTCGTCCAGCGCATGCACCGCCTCCAGCTGGTCCAGCCTGACCAGCAGGTGGTTGGGCCGCACCTGCGCGACAAGTGTAGGGTTGAGGGGTAGGGTATGGGGTGGAGTAGGTGACCTAAGCTAAACTGCGCGACGGCGCAGCGCGGGCTTCAGTGTCTTATTGCGCCCAAGGTATGTACGACTGAGTGAGGCACCAGCGCCAGGGCGGCGGATTCATGCCTCAGCTCTGGGCGCGGCCCGCACCGCGTACTGCAGCGCCTGCGATACGCCCTGCATGGCGCGCAGCATGGCGGCGCGCTGCGGCACGCCGTACGCGGCCAGGTGGTCCAGGAAGGAGCCGTGGCGGTGCCACGCATCCTCGGGCGGCACGTACGCCATGAACGCGCGGTATGGCAGCACGTCCGCAAACGGCAGCATGTCGAACAGGTACTCGTCGAACACGCACGGCACCGCCAGCCCCGTGGCCAGGCAGTCTGCCAGGCCAAGGTGCGTGGGCGTGTCGCCGTGCGGCTGCACGCAGAACCATGCCGCCGCGTGCGCGGCGACCATGCCCATGACGTCGCGCGCGTCCGCGGCCGCGCAGTCCTCCGGCCGCTCCTCGCACGCCCTGGCCAGCCTGGCCCGCAGCTCCGCGTCGTGCCCGGGCGCGAGCGCCAGCGCGGCCAGCCGCCGCTTGTCGTCAACGACCGACGTGCGAGCCAGCGCCGCCGCGCGCGTCTGCATGCTCACGCGGTGCACGTGGCCCAGGTACGGCACGGCCAGGCTGTTGTTGGCCGCCGCCGCGCGGCCCAGGTACCGGCGGCGGCCCCAGACCGGGTGCCGCGCCGTCAGCGCCTCCGGCGTGGCGAACGTGACCTGGGCCGCCAGGGGGTGGCACATCAGCGGCAGGCCTTCCCCGCCCTCGCCGCCGCAGCCGCCGCGGAAGAGCAGCTCGCGCTCGGCCAGCTGCATCCAGTGCGGCTTGGCGCCCAGCAGCGGCAGCAGCGCGGGCGCGTCGGCCCAGAACTGCGCGATCAGCTCGGCGGCGCCGGCCGGCGTCCAGTCCGGCTGGCAGCCGCCGCCGCTGCCGGGGGCGACGAGCAGCTGGCTGGCGTACAGCGGGACATACCTGCGCGGGCCCCAGCATACACGGGCCTTACCGAGCTGCGGAGAGCCTCGGCGGGCCGCCGCGCGTCGAGCGCAGCAGCACCGTGGTTGAGCTCGCGGGGAGCACGGGGGCACACTGCCACAGCGGTGACCACAAATAGGGTAGGGTATAGGGTAGGGTACACCAACGTGGCAGGGCGCCCTCGCACAGCACGGCGGGGCCGCACACGACGTCCGCGTCCTCGGCGGCCAGCACGCGCAGCGGCGAGTACAGCATCTGCATGTGGACGTGCAGCTCCAGGCCGTACGCCGATGTGTTCCTGCGGCACCCCTCGGTGCTGTCAGGCGCGACGAGGCGCGCCCGCGTCCGGCTCAGCAGCGGCACCTCCGGGTCGAACAACCCTGACAGAGGCATGCTTGGCTCTTGCAAGGCCTGCAGCTGCACACACGGCTGGTAAGCAGACCTTGACACGCAGCACTGCCCCGTGACAAGGTGCTCAGCAAGACCCCTTGAGCGCGGCACCTGTACAGGGCGTCGTCCAGCGACGCGCTGAGCAGCGTGCCCAGCGGGCTGCCCAGCAGGGTCTCGAGCACGTTGCTCTCCTTGCAGCCGTCCTTAGCTATGGTGTGCAGGTTGTATTTGGGCGGCAGCTCGGCCACGTACACGCGCGCGTTGAGCTCGTGCAGCAGGCCGCTCCTGGCCCCTGCCCATGCAAGCACGCTGCGCTTGCAGAACAGCTCCGGCGGCAGCTACCTCTCTCAGGTGCAACAGGTCAGCTGCGCAATCCTCTGCGTTCAGCAACGTAAAAACTTCGCAGCTCCCTACACGGTGGCCCGCACCGTGTGACGACGCATGTGACGCTGCACACACGGCGCTGACTGCATAGAGGGCAGCAAAGAGCCGCATCCAGCTGCACACGCGGCCCTGCAGCGCCAATGCAGGTGTTAGTACTTTAATCGCCATTAAAATGGACCGCGGCCAGAGCCTGCGCCATGTGGGCAGCGCCAGCAGTCTGCACGTGCATCACCTGCGGAGTAGCCTTCATCAGGAGATGGCGCAGAGTGTGGGTTCTTGCCGGCATCTGCGCTCCCCTTTTGCCAAGGAGCCATCTGCGGTCATTCTGTTTCAGCAAGCGCTCGGTATACCGTCAGAGTCCTCAGAGCGCATCGCCAAGACGCTCTGGTCGAAGGCGATCAGAGCTGTGGTGTTTGGCTCGACGCCCTTGGGTCTGGGCTTTGTCATCCGTGCACCTGGCTGGAATGCCAACCACTTAGGGCTTCCGCTCGCCGGCTACATGCAGGCTTCCCATCGCTAGCCAGCTCTTCGACACGGGCGCTCAGCCTCCGCTCAGCCGAGGATTTGCAATATTAATACTTTGCGTTTTGAAAATCCACTGAGATGGGAACGCGGTCAGCGCCGTGCCAGGGCTGTGGCTCTGCTGTGAGCACCCAGCTGTGCATACTGGGAGCCTTGCTTGTCCTCCTGTGCTGCGGCGGAGCTTTGGCGGCAGAGACATTCCCCGGCGATGCGCACCTGCGAGACTACTTCCTGACAAAGCGGGGCGTGGGCTTGTATTTCAACGACAACTTTGCAAAGCTGAGCATCTCCAGCGTGCGCACCCCAGCCGCCGCGTGCTGCTCATGTTTTTCTTGCACCCCAGCACGCAGCCCTCCTCATTTGTCGTGGAGGACGGCGCGCTCTGACCAGCTGAGGGACTCCCGTGAGCGCGCAGGGGCCTACGTGGGCTTATGACTGGACGTTTGGTTCCAACAAGTCCGTCATGGATGCTTGTGTCAAGTCCGGCATGGACTACATGCCACTAGTCGTGCGAAAGCACAGCTCCCTGCCGCTATGCGCGCTTGCCGGTGGTGTGAGTGCATGCGCGGGTACACGGCCTTGACAGCGCTGGCCTGTGCTGCAGGGGCACTATGACGACGTTTTTGGCGTTGGCACAAACAACCTGAGTGCCGTGTTCCAAAACATTACTCTCCCGGCCAACACTCGGGTCCGCCTGGCCTCCACGCTGTGTGCTGTTTATTACCTGGTGACTGACGTGCAGTTGAGGAGCTGACACGCGCTGCTGTGCGCAGTACCTCCTGGGCTTCAACGAACCAAACAGCGAGTGCGTCACAGGCCAGGCTGCGCCTGTGTGCAGCGCGTGGCGCACGCCGAGCGCGCTGAGCGCGCTCCTGGCACGCAGGAAACAGGGCAACCTGTCAGCCGCACAGGCTGCAGCACAGTGGCCGCTGGTGGAAGCGGTGGGGCCCGCCGCGCACGCTGGCCGCCTGCCCGTCTTGCTGTGCACAGAGTCCCAGCCTCGCGCCGTCTGTGCGCAGGCCGCCACACACTACAACCTGTCCCTGGTGTCGCCAGCGCCTGCACGGTGCACTAGCTACGACTGCGCCGGCGACGTGCCGTTCACGTGGTGCGCGTCCTGCGCGGCCCCGGCTCACTGCGCGCAAGGCTGCCGCACATGCATGCTGCTGTCCAGTGCCCGAGCAGCGGGCGGCCGGCAGGTGGGATGACTTTTTCGGCAACTGCACGGTCCTGCTCAACCGGACGTGCAGGGTCGACATCATGGTGCGTGCAGCCTGTCGCGCGCCCTCTCACGTCTCAGCCTGCCGCGACAGCCGGCGTGCGCGCTGCAGCTGGGGCATGCATGCTGAGCTGCGCTCTGGGAAGCAGGCGGCGCACTACTACTCGCCCTGCAACGTTTCCGCTTTCCAACAGTGCGGCCCCTGGCGCCCGCCATGCTGGCACTGCCTCCTGGTGCTTGGAGCCACCGGCTGCTTGGAGTCCGACACTCCGCTCCCGGGTGACACTCAGCACTGCCATGTTGCAGGTACATTGACCAGATCACAACAAGGTACAACCGGCCGATCATGATGACGGGTGCGCTCCAGTGCGCGCTTTGTCGCTTGCAGACCGGCGCTGCAGACAGTGCCTGCGGGGAGGGAACCATCAGGACTTGCAATGGACGGGGTGTGCCGAGGCGCGACTCTGTGCCTGCGACAGAGTTTGGCTGCAACGAAACCGCTCCCAACGTGCACCATTCCGCCAACTTCATGCGGCAGACAATGGCGCTTATGGACAGCGACACTCGCGTTCTCAGGTGGGAGCCTGCGCACAGCGCGTGGGCCGAGGCCGCCGGGCCGGCCGCGGCAAGTCGCTCTTGCTTGTTGCGTTGACCAGTTGATGTCCAACAGTAGTTCAGAAAGCCTGTGATTACACTTATCTGACGACGACCAGAGGTTGTCTGTGGAACCATGCTGCACACAATACCTTGGGCGGCTGTGCGCTCAGGTACTGCTGGTACTCGGACAAGCCCAGGGCCAGCAGCGCGTGGAACGACACGACGGGGCCGGGCGCCCTGTACTTTGACCTCGATAACAGCACCCAGCTGACAGCCCTGGGGCGGGTCTACTTGGAGGAGCTGTGCCCTGACAACTCTGCCTGACACAACATCGGGCGCAGAATGTGTCGACTTGCTGGAATAGCAGAACATGCAGAACAGTACGGGGCTTTGAGCCGGGGTAGTGTGTACTGACCCTGCAAAAAGAGGGACAAGAATTTGGCTGCTGTACTGCTATTCTATTCAGCTCTGTATACCACATATATTGCCAGGCATGTTTTAAAACTGCTGTGTGTTACGGGCGGGACTGACAGTGCTACAAAGCAAGACCGTAACGACCAAGAACGTCCGAAAGTTCTGCACAAGACCACCTGATACACAGGCATTCAGCAAGTTAGAAAACCTGCTTCTGCAAGACCAGTGCTTGATTGCGCCTGCGGGTGCTCATGCAGGCAGGCGCTGGCTTGCTTTCACTTGATCATATGGTGGGCTGTGACTTGGTCAAGCCGCCCTGCGTGAGCTCGTGCAAGCAGGCGGAGCAACACTGTCCTGGGCAGGTGTTTGTGTGGGTGGGTGTCTGAGTGCGCACGATCCAGTGGTTGTTAAGGCTCGGGGTACTTTATTTTTTCACGATATGCACACTCCGTTGTCGGAAGGGGGCAGCATCTTGCAAAGATGTCGACACACATTGACATCGACAGCTGGGATGACAGTTTGATTTGAATTATACACAGACCCTCTGTCACAACTACCTTGAACTCGGCAACTTCGTAACGGGGCCAGTAAACTTTGAGCGCACTTTCTAGCTCTGCAAAGCCCAATGCCGGCAGAAGCAGGCTTTCACTTTTTTTGTTTCTGCGTGCATGCGATTGGTGCACACTAGGAGAGGCCTTCTCAACCGCTATGTGATGCTGGCGCTGGCTACTTACCTACTGCTTCTTGTAGCAACCCTTCATCTGGTGCCAAGCGGCAGCGCTGCGCGTCATGCAGCGGTGCGGGGGTGCTTCGGCAAGGGGGGCACTGTGGGTTGGCACGTGTAGACGAGTTGTGCAAGAAAGTGGCAGCCTAGCCAACCAACCTGTTGAGCGCACGGTTGGCTGAAGTAGCCTCAATGTATCATGTGCGCCGCACAGGTCGTGCGTGGCCTTGTACATGCACAGAATAGCACCGCTGCAGCCAGGAGAGCCGGCAAAGCTGACCGTCCGTGGCAAGGTGACCCACTCAGCTCACCCCGTGTGTGGCTGCGCCGCGCCTGCGAGCAGCGGCGCCGCCTGGCGCTCTGCTGTGCTGGTCTCACGTGTTGCGGTGTGCGCGAGCGCGTCAGGCACTGTGCAGCACTACCCCGTCCCAGGCCTCGTGCCCATGCGGGGTGGCGGCGAGGAGGCGGTCGTCATGCACGTGTATATCAGGACCCAGCAGGCGGGCGAGACGGTCCTCCTCCGGGGCTTCATGTTTGCCGACAGCCTGGAGCGCGACTGGTACTCCCTGCTGGACGGCTACGTCTGCCAGCCAGACGTCCCTAGAGAGGCGTGGCCTGGCGTGCGGCTGAGGTGGTGAGCCCCCGCGCTAGCACGCTCCCTGCTGTCAGGCCCGAGGGCAGCCGGAGGGCGAGGTAGAGCGGCGGCCTTGTTGGCTGACCCGCGCGGCGCGGCGGCAGGGAGGCTGGTAGGCCGCCTGGCAAGCCGCGGGAGCGCAGGCTGCGGGTGTACTCCGAGCTGGTCTTCAGCCACGAGGCGCTCGAGCCAGCGCCTGGGACGGACAACAAGAACCGCGCGTGCATGCCGTACCCCTTCACAGGCCAGCTGAGTGGCGATGAGGCCGGCAATGAGCTCAGGCTGTTGATTGACGGGTTCCGGAAGAGCGCTCTCCTCGGCTCAGGCGCGGCTCGCCCTCAATCGCCCGCGGGGACCACATGTATCCAGCCCCTGGTGTCCGCGCACGTGCCCCATGGCTCCAAGATGGAGCGGCGCTGTGCTGGCGCGGGAGTGCTTGAGGCCGAGCAGGTCTCCTTAACGGTTAGGGGGCGGGGCGGACCTTGCTGCACTGCAAGCTTGAAGGGCTGGCGCGCGCGTAAGCCGCGGCGCCAGGGCGGCCCAGGCTGCCATGCTCGGCAGCCCGGCCAGCGGCGGGCGATACCCGCCTGCGGGTGCAGCAGGCGCAGCTGTTCAGCGCGCGTGCGTGTCCGCGCGCAGTCGCGCAGTGGCGCACGCCGGGCTCGCCCGGCGGCGCGCCCGGCCGCGAGGAGCGGCCGGCGGCGCACGGCAGGCCGGCGCCGGGCGCGCCGCGCGCCGCGGTTGTCATGGCCCCGTTCACGCCGAGGACCGACCCGGACGTCGCGGCAGCGCTGCTGATGCACCACGCGCGGTACCACCTACGGATGGGGTTTGAGAAGATCGTCCAGTACACGCAGGCGTGCGGCCCTCCTCGCTGACGCGGCGCCCGCATCAGCGCCAAGCCCCGCCGCCCCGGCGTGCGGACGGAAAGCTTGTGACGCGAGGCGCGGGGCGCAGAGCGCCTTCATGGCCTACTTCCTGGCGAACGAGGCACTGAAGGCGTACCAGCGCTCGGGCCGGCTGGAGCTGGTGCTGTGGGACCACCATGGCGAGTGCGCGGGCCCGGCGCACATGCGCTGCTGGCAGCCGCTGGTGTACAGCCACGCCGTCCTGCAGGCCTGGGGCTCCGGCCTGCGCCTGCTCATGATCGACATCGACGAGTACTTTGTGCTGCCGCGAGCCGACTCGACCCTGGCCGACGCGCTTCGCGGCAACTGCACCGGCGGCCAGCCGATGGTGCGCCCCGCGGCGCAGAGCTCCATGCGCAGCACCTGTACAGCACGGCCCGACAGCTCCGCCGAAGCCAGGGGTCCAGCAGGGTCCAGCACACGTCTTCCCCGAGCTGACTTTTCTGAGTTGACAAATGTCTGGCCGCAGCCTGTCCCGCCGGCAGAGCGTGTGTGCATGCGCAGGTCGCTGTGCCGCGCTACGATGTGTACCTGGGACCCGCGGCGAGCCGCGCGCTGCCGGCGGGAGCCGCCGAGACGAGCCTGTGGCGCCCGGACGAGCGCGCCGCGCGGCCCGCGCCGCACCCGCTCTCGCTGTACAGCCTGCAGGCTCCGCAGCCCAACTCGCACGGCAAGAGCATGGTGGACCCCGAGCACGTGGCCACGTTCGAGGCGCGCTCACGCTCGCATCTCTTCCAATTCGCGTTGGCTGTGAGGCTCCAGCTGGCCATGACTGCTGACCTTCCCGAGCGCCTCTGCATCGCCCGCCCGTCTCCATCGCCGGGCGCGCGCGCAGGTTCACAACGGGATGGCGTACCCGCGCACCGACGACCCCTCGGCCTTCTGGGTGGACCAGGCGGCCCGCAACCATGACATGGACCCCGAGTGCGGCTACATTGTGCACGCAGTCAACCTGTTCAAGCATCGGTACGACTACCCGGCGGATGCGCAGGCCTCTGATGCCCCATGGCACTGGGTGTTTGACAGCCTCATCGGGCCGTCCGCATGACGCATGTGTCACCCATGCGCCTGACTACCTAGCATGTGATGCCTGGTGCTGTGCGGGCCCGCTGCACGGCCGTGCTTGGCTACCCCCTCCGGATTTTGTGCTGGCAAGATACCGGCAGTAGTCATGGTCCTGCTGAAGTCTCAAGCACATGCCGGTCCTGTGTGCTGCATGCCAGGGCAGCTAGCTACTAGCATGGAGGGCTTGCGCTGATAGCGGCTAGAAACATGGTTACTGGGACAATGTGTGGCCACACATCAGCCTATGTGTCATCGCTCACATCTGAGGCGCCAGCGCCGCGAGGGTAACCAGACTCCGTCAGTTGATCTTGCAACTACACGACTCGGTGCAACTCCATGCTCGCGCAGAGCAACGCACTGTCCGAGCGCAGCCTGCAGCTTCAATGCTGTGCACGGCAATGCGTGCCCACTAGCAACGGCCCTCAGAACCCACATGGAGACTATGGCCGCACAGGCACTTAACGAATATACCAAAGCAGTCACTGGCAGCATACGCACGGCGTCAGCCAGCCACATGATTGCAAATTCTGACACGCGCGCGCTGTCAGCTCTCGCAGGCCCGTGCGAGGCTGCACATGCAGACCGCCCCCGTCCCCCCCGCCTCTCAGTACATGCCGTCCACCTGGGTCGAGAGCGCGCCCGCGCGCTGCTCCTTGCGGTGCTTGCGCGCCTGCTCCAGCGCCGGCTTGAGCCCGAACGTGCGCTTTATCCACGTCGCCACCCGCACTGCCGGAGGCATGCAGCAAGTCAGCGAACGGCCCAGTGACGCGAGCGCAGAGGGGCCAGGCCCGGCCCGCACCTTCCACCGTGCGTATCTGGGGCACGAGCGTGCGGATGTTGCGGGCCGGCAGCCAGTCGCCCAGGCCTTGGCCCCACACCAGCGTGTGCTCGTCGATGACGCCGTGCACCCAGGACTCGCGCAGCACGGAGATGTTGCAGGGCCCTCGCGGCACGCTCAGCCGGTCTCTGTAGTACCTGCGTCTCAGCGAAACAGCTGTGTGCACGCAGAGCCACCGACCCGGGGCACCGCAGTGCAATGCCGATCCAATGCGGGCCGCTGCCGCGCTCTCGCGCACCATACGTTCTTCACGGTGCACTCGCGGATGAAGTCGTAGTGCTGCCGGTCCTCCAGCGTGAGCTTTGGTCGCCTGACGGGCGGCTCAGGCTTTGCGGGGGCCGCGGGCTGTGCGGGTGTTGCGGCTCCTGCGCCGGGCTGCGCTGGAGCCTTCTTCTTCACGCGCCGCTTCTTCTTCCCCTCGCCCGCCGGCCCGGGCGCCTGCGGGTCGGCCATGCCTGCCGGGCGCAGGCCGCGCTGGGAGCGACTGCCACGCCAGTTCTCGCCTGAGTCCTGCCTGCTGCCGCTCTGTCGGGCCCCGTCCAAGCGTGATTCAAGGTGTTCTGAAAGAGGCGTCAAAGAGTGCGAGACTTGGATCTTGAGCGCAGCCACCGCCTCGAAGCCCCTCGCAAGCCCTTGCGAGGAGCCTGCTCAGCACTTTACCCGCGGCTGGTGAAGTGAACTCGGTGAGCACTGCAGAGCGCTGCGCAGCCAAAACACTCTTTCCGACTGGTGTTGACACTTTGCCATACAAGTCACAGCTGTGCTCAGCCCTCGCAGCGCGTGTGCATTACGAGCGCATGCTGAGCCGGCTGTCACAGATAGGCAGCGCTCGGCGCTCGGCCGCGCAAGCACTCGCGCGCACGCAAGAAGCGACGCAGTGCTGCAGCTTTGCAGCAGGGGCTCACAAGCCTCGCAGAAGGCACAGGGAGGAGCCTGCAGGCAGCGCTGCGGCCCCCGAGGAGCGCATCGTGCCAAACAGCCCTGGCGGCGGGCTTGCCGAGCGCCCCGCAGGCGCCCTCGCAAGCGCGCAGCAGGAGGAGTGGACGCCGGTCCGGCACGAGTCCGGGCAGGTCTACTATTGGAACAAGAGGACTGGTAAAGTGCTATGGGATCTCGGTCTGCAGGAGCAGCCCTTGCCTTGGGGCACGGCTGATAGATAGCTGCGGGAGCGACCGCGCAGGGGTGACCACGCAGCTGGGCGCGCCGCACCCCCTGCACGCCCCGCCCGGCAGCTCCGTGGGCGGCCTGCTGGGCCTGGTCGCCGCCGGCGCGGGCATCGGCCTCACCTTTGCGCTGATCGGGCGCCTCTTCTGAGCCGCCCGGAGCCGCGCGCCGCGGGCTGGCATGCATGGAGCAGCTCCCCGGCCCCGGCTGGCGCATGCCGGGCCGGGGCGCCGGGCCGCGCCCGCGCCCGGCCGTGACGCCCGTGCTGCCCGGCGAGGAGCGCTGGCTGCACCCGCCCGCGCCCGTCACAGGGGACGCCGGGCCGGCCGCGGCGCTGCTGAGACAGGCGCTGAGCGCGCCGCTGCTGCCGGCGCAGCAGCAGCAGGTGCCGGTGCCTGCGTCGCTCGTGCCGCTGCGCCGCCGCTGCCCCTTGCGCCCGCAACCCTGCTGAAGCGCTGCTGAGCCAGTGCTGCCTGGTCCGCTGAGGCGCGCGGCGTGCGCAGCGCTCTGCGTGCGCGCGCCCGCTGGCGCGCCCGCCCCCGCGATGAACGGGCGCGGCGCTGGCTCGCGCAGGTCGTCCAGGCCCTGACTGCGCGGGCGCTCCTAGCGGACGGCGTAGACGCCGGGAGCGTGCCGGCGCTGGTGGAGGCCAACCCTGTGATCGCCGGCGAGGTCCGCCCGCTCGCGGCGCTCCAAAGTGTAAGGTAGCGTATATGGTGTGTGCAGGCCTGCACGGGAGGTGGGCAGAGCGTGCATGAACGCGGGTGAGTGTGCCGGGCTCGGGGCGAAAGGGGGCGCCCGCGCGCCCGGGGCGGCCTGCCAAGCAGGGGAGCTGGCGTGCGCCTGATCGATGAGGCGCCGTCACACCTGGCTGCCCACGCGAGCTTTGGCACGGCCCCGGAGCGAGAGCACAAGCAGCGCGTGCGTTGGCGCCTTGGCAGCGGCAAGCACGCAGGCTGCCTTGGCCGCAGCCCGCTCACGCGCGCGGCAGGCGCTGCTGCAGCTGGCGGCGCGCGGGCGCGGCGGCGGCCACCTGGCCGCGCTGGCGGGCATGCCGCCAAGCCTGCGCGGCATGGAGGTGGTCGGCCGCCTGGCTGCGGCCGCCGCGCTCCCACCCGCGCTCCTGCACCGCTACGTCGCCAACGCCATGGCCTGCTGCCAGGCCGCCCAGGCGCGGCGCCCCACCCGCGCCGCCCCAGGCCCGGGCGGCGCAGGCCTGGTGGAAAGCGGCCGGCGCGCGCGCGCGCCGCCCGCGCGCGCGGGGCCCGGGCTGCATGCGCGCCCGCTGCGCGGGGCGCGCCCCTGGCGCCCGCGCGCCCGACGCCTGCGTCGCGCGCGCAGGACAAGAGCCTGCAGAGCCGGCTGGTGCGGCTGGTGTGCATGTTCCTGCAGAGCCTCATCAGGAACCGGGTCGTCGATGTGCAGGTGCGCGCGCCGCCCGCCCGCGCCCTCGCCCCAGTTCTGCACGCGCGGGGCCGCGCGCTGTGTGACGCGCCCGCCGTGCTGCTCACAACCCTAAACGCACCGCGCTTCAACCCTACCCTAACCGTGCGCAGGAGCTGTACCTGGAGGTGCAGGCGTTCTGCATCGCCTTCTCCCGCGTGCGCGAGGCCGCGGGGCTCTTTCGCCTGCTCAAGGCGCTCGAGGCAGGCCCGCGCCCGGCGGGCATGCACGAGCCAGGCCCCGCAAGCGTGATGGGCGCGCTCAGCTGTGCGCGCTGCTGCCGCAGACCGCGGCGGCGCAGGCCTGGTGAGTGGCGTGGCGAATGGCGACCCGGCCGACGCGGCGGGCTCCGACATGCTCTAGGCGCCCCCTTCCGGCTGTCAGTGTGCGGGCAGCCGAGCCGGGCCTCGCAGCGACCCTGCGCCGAGTGCGCGGGAGGCCAGTGCCAGTGGACACTGTGATGTCCTGCAAGTTTTGCCAGCGGGCTGAGGCCGGCAGAGTCGGGTGGTCGGGCGGCGCAAGTGCTGCTCAGCAGGTGGCGGCCAGACAGGTCTTGTCATGTGATGCGCATGTGAAAAGGGTGTTGGTAGCATGCAGCAACCATGCAAGACGCAGGCAGAGGCAGCGCGGCAGCAAACAAGCAGTCTCTTCACACCTCCTTGCAGTGGTGGCCGTACTCTATACCTGAAACAAGCGGGCTCGCAAGCTCTCAAGTTAGGCTCGCGCGCCCTCAGGAGAGCATGCATACATTTGTGGGTATGCCGTGTGGCCGCTGACGGCTCTAGCCGAGATAGCTGACCTAGGCACTAGCCCTTGTGCAAACAGTCACACCACGATGCCGTACCCGTACACGCGCAAGACGCCTAGGTCACCTCCTGCTCGGGGGGCGCTGCGCAGCCGGGCAGGGCGCCGCTGGGCAGGTCCGAGGCCGCAGCCCACCCTGGCGCCTCGTCCTTGACACCGCCCGTGTCACCAGGGTCACCAAACACCGCCCTGCCGTGCGCCCCCGCGTCCTCTGGCTGCAGGTCGCTGGCCTCCCCGTTGTGCCCGTTCGCGGCGGCGCTGGTCTCCCTCATGGCGGCCTCCTGCGCCGCCGCATGCGCGTGCTCTCTGTGCTCTCACGAGCGAGCTCCGCTTACATGTGAGCAGACTATCCTCGCATGATGAAAAACCCGCCACCAGGCACATGCGCTGAGCGCACTGACAGCAAATGACAGTCACTCTGTGCGCCACAGTTAGCAGCCACCCACTGAACTCCACGCACACGCGAACACCCAAGCGCACCGCATCACAGGCGCCTGAGCGATATGCGTGCAGCCTTGCATCCGCGCCCTCTGCACCCAGCCGAGCAGGCCCGGCACGCGCGGCAGCGCAGGCTGGCGCGGGGCCCTCGACCATGGCAACGCGCACCGGCGGCAGCCGCGCATCCAGGCTGCTGGCCCGCGACGGCTCCGCGCTGCTGGCGCCCCGGTCCTCGCTGCTGCCGTCCTTGCCGGCGGCGCCGCCGCGCGCGGCGTCGCGGCGGCGCCGCGTCTCCACAGCCAGGATGTCTGACGGCAGCGGCGGGGCCGCAAACGCGGAGCGCCCGCGCCGCTTGCCCAGCTGCGCCTCCTCCGCAGCCGACAGCCTGCGAACGGCGCGGCCGCCTTTCTAGACACTTGGCGGAGTCTGCAGCCCTCGCCATGGCCGCGCAGTCGAGCAGGCGTGGTCAAGCAGTGCGCCACCCTGAAACAGAAACAGCACGTATTGCCCAAGGGTAGCCGTCATGACCGGACGACGCGCAGCCTGTCAATGCATCAGTCCCAGCATGCACACATGTATGCAGCAAGTGGTAGTCTTTAAGCTAGCTAATGCTGCTTTAAAAAGATGGAGACGCGGGGTCCGCACCGCGGCGGCTCCTCCCAGGCGGGCCGCGGGCGCGCGGGGTCGCGCGCCTCGCCGCGCAGCGCGCTGCGCAGCATTGCGTCGTACGCCTGCCCGCTGTAGTCCACCGCCTTGCGCGCGCGCCGCGACCTGCGCGGCCGCGCGCCGCTCACGCGCCCCGCGCCGTCCAGCTCTTTGCTCTGGCGCAGGCGTCGCTTTGGCGCGTCGCAACGCCCGCTCCTGACTCTGTCAGCGAGCATGACACCGCAGCACACACGGTGCACGCACGACCTGGACATTGGCCGGGGAGAGCCAATCATCACCGCGGCAGCCTGAGCACGGGCCCGCCGCGGCCGCGCCTGCCCAGGCCGGCCTGCGCGTCCAGCGCGGCCGCGCGCAGCGCGGCCAAGCGGTCGGCAGCCATGCGCGCGCGCTCCTCGGCCGCCCGCCGCTCCTGCAGCGCCGGCAGCAGCCGCTCCAGCAGCTGCGCGGCGGCCATGGGCGGGTGTCAGAACAGGGTCAATGTTGGCCTACCCTATATGAGCCTCCGGTTGAGCGCAGCCGGGGTGGGGCCGCTCCAGCAGCAGCGCGGCGCGCGCGCGGCGGTGTCGGACCCGCCTCCATCCGAGCGCGGCCGGGCTGAGGCCGCTCGCACGCTTTGTGCACGTCACGCATCGCCGAGCTGTCTGCATGCACCATGGCGCGGCAGTCTGGAGCAGGGACCGCTTATCGCATGGCCGGCCGGCATGCTGCCGTCGCATCCCCAGGGCGCGCCCGACCCCAGCAGGCATGCTGCCACCCTAGCGGTGTCTGGACAATATCTGCGGTGAGGCGGGCGGGGCCGGCCGCGCGCCTGCGCCGCGAGGCGCTGCTCGGGGCGCTGCTTGTAGCGGCGCAGCCGCTCGCCGGCCGCGCGCAGCGCGTCCGCGTCGCCCGCAAGCAGCTCCCACGCGCCGGCCGGCGGAGGCGGCGCGCGCTTGCCGCGCGCCTTGCTGCCGCGGCCCTTGGCCGGCGCGGGCGCCGTGGGCGCCTCACGGTACAGCCGCACGTCGCCTGCGGCGCCGGGGCCAGGTTGGGCGCGCGTGCAGCCAGCGCCACCTGACTCCGCCCCAGCAGGAACGCACGCGCATGACGCGGCACCGGGGCCCCGCATGTGCCCCGCATGCGCCCGCGGCCGGCGCGGGACGCAGCGGCGAGCGCGCTGGGCGCGGCACCGGCGCGCGGGCGCACCGGTGGCGCGGCCCAGGTCCAGGTACCAGTAGGTGAAGCCGCTGCTGTCCGTGCCCAGCGGCGCGCGGCGGAAGTCGGCGAGCGCGGGCGGCGGCGGCTCGCCGCGCTTGACCGCGGCCGCCGCCGCGCGCGCGGGCTGCAGCGCGGCCTCGATGCGCTCGCGCACGTCCTCGCGGTCCAGCCGCGCCTCGCACAGCGCCTTGAGCGCCAGCAGCCTGCGCCCGTCCGGGTCAGGCCGAGCCTGTCTTGGCCCGCTCGCAGCGCCGCGGCAGCGCTGGCGCGCACAGGCTGAGCCAGGAGGCGCGCTGGCGGGGCGGATGCCGCTGCCGCACGCGCTGCGGCACCATGCCCATGCGCTAGGCGCGCGGCGAGCGCGGAGGCGGAGCGGGGGCGCGCGGGGCGCGCGGGACGCGCCGCTGCATGGCGGGCAGGCGCGCGTACTCGAGCGCCTCCTGCCCGCGCGCCGCCGCGAACGGCGGCCGGCCGGGCACGCCGCCGGCCTGCCAGGCCGCGCGCAGGCGGTCTGACAGGCGCGTGGCCCAGTTGCGCGTTGTCAGCTCGCTGCGCGTGCTGATGCCGCGCAGCAGGCCCTGCGCGCGCGCGCGCGCGGCCTGAGCGCGGCGCCCGCCCGCCGGCACGCGCGCGGCGGCCCACGCGCGCGGCAGCACGGCGCGGCATTGCGCCGCACGGCCATCGGCGCCACGCGCTCGCGGCCTGCCGGCTCGGGTCGGCAACCCTGACCCTAGCCGCAGTGGCGCACCACGTGCAGGTCGGCCAGCACGCCGGGCCCGCCGGGCGACAGCACGAGCGCGGCCTCCAGCTCGGCCGCAGAGCAGCGGCGGTCGGGCAGGCCCAGCTGGCCGTGGAACACCTCCAGGAACTCCAGCACGCTCGCCAGCTCCCACGCGCCGCGCAGCGCGCCGCGCTCCGCCGCCTCCTCCGCCGCGCTGCGCGGCCGCTCCAGCGCTGCGCGCCGCGCGTGCCCGCACGTCGGCCGGCATCGGGCGGGGCGATCATGCACCCGCTCGCCGGCCTCGCATGGCCTCGCGTGAGCCTTGCCGGCCAGCGCGACGCGCGCGCGGCGCGCCCCGCCAGCCGCGAAGCGCACAGGCGTCGCCCGAGCGCCCCGCGCCGCCGGCCGTGCCGCAGGAGGGAGCGCGGGCCGGCGCGGCCGCGGCGCACCTGGGGCCTCGCCGCTGCTGGCCGGCGCGTCGTCGGCCTGGCCGCTGCTCTGCGCGCTGCCCTGGCGCTCGCCGTCGGCTGGCAGCTGCCGCAGCTTCTGCAGCATGTGGCTGTCGCCCGGATCGACGCGCGCGCGCTTCCCCGGGTGGCTCAGGCCGTCGGCGCGGCGCTTCCTGCCGGGAGCGCGGGCCACTGTCACGCCCGCGCAAGGCCACCAATGGCGGCGACCGTGACAGCAGAACCTGCACGCTCCTCACACGGCATACACCCTCCGCCGCAGAGCGGCCGGTCTGAGAGCAGGCTGATGGGCTGCACGCACCCGTGCGACGCGCTCGGGTCGCTGCCGCCGCTGCCGGGCGAGTCGTCCGCGGCGCTGCCATCCGCGGGGCCCCGCCGATCGCGGCCCTCGCAGTCGCTGCCGTCTGCATAGTCGCTGTCGCTGCCGCGGTGCTCCTCCTCGACCTCAGACAGCGCCACGCTGGGCCCGCTGCGCCCGGCGCTGTCCTGTGCGCCATCCGCAAACAGCGGCATGCCGGGCGCGCGGGGCGCGCAGCGCGGCGCGCAGCCCCCGTTGGCCTCCATGCTGCCGGGCGGGCTGGCGCCCGTGCGCAGCCCGATGGGGCTCGCCCTCCGCGGCGCCCGGGCTCTGCCGGCCACGGAGCCACCCGCGCTTTAGCAGGGTGTCGGCCAGGCTTGCGCAGCGCGCGCCAGTGCGCGCAAGCAGCTCGCAGCGGCCTGCTCGGCACGCGAGAGGGGCTCCCAGCACAGCGCAGCCTTGGCCTCAAGAGCTTCCCCAAGGACACCCCTGCGGCTCTGTGCGCCGCCCCGACCTTCCGCAGCCCACGCTCGTGACTGATCAGCGCGTGCTCTCAGCCCTGCCCTGCTTTCCCCGCGCCAAAGCGCACCAGCACTCAGGCCATGTGGTGCCCCTGACGGTCCACGGCTGCCACCGCGGACACGCGCTCCGCCTGTGTGCCGCGAAGGCGCGATCACCGCTCCGGCAGGCGCGCGGTGTCCTTTGCTGGACAACGGCACAAGGTGCGCGGCCACGGCACTCTGCACGTCTCCTCGCGGCTGCGAGTGCAGGCGTACCAGCTCCACAGCTCGAAGCTCAGCTCCGCTTCGAATTCCTTTGTGCCCGTGAGGGTGCTGGACCGTAGCGGGGTCCCCACGGGCGCCCGCGCTTCTCCCCGTCCTGCTGCCGGAGCAGCAGAGCTCCCCTGTTCCACAGTGGCTTGGGTGTCCTGCGGCACTGGTATCAAAAAGCCGCGCTCAGCCTGCAGGCCTGGAGTGCGCGGCGTGAGGCAGGGAGCGCGAGCGTGCTCGGTGCTCCTGGCGCACAGGCCGCACGCGGCGCATCATGAGCCGCGGGCTGAGCCACCACAAGCCGGACGACGAGTGCGCTGGCCCGCGCTCGGGGGCCGTGCGCGCGCGGCGGTGTGCGGTGCCTCTGACGCCCGTGTGCCGCGGCCGGGGCTGCAGCTACGACTACCTGTTCAAGGTGGTGCTGATTGGTGACTCGGGCGTGGGCAAGTCAAACCTGCTCAGCCGGTTCACCAGGAATGAGTTCTGCCTGGAGAGCAAGTCCACCATTGGCGTCGAGTTTGCCACTCGGAGCATCCAGGTGCGAGGCTGGTGCTCAGGCCCGGCTCTGGCCGGGGTCCCGGATCGCACGCAGCTGAGACGGGGCGGGGCCACAGGTCGACGGGAAGACGATCAAGGCGCAGATTTGGGACACAGCCGGCCAGGAGAGGTACCGGGCCATCACCAGCGCGTACTACCGCGGGGCGGTGGGCGCGCTGCTCGTCTACGACATCACAAAGCAAGGTGTGGCTGCTTCCGAGGGCGCGTGCGTTTGCATGGCAGGCGCCTGGCGTGGCAGTGGCGCTCGGCGCTGCAGCGTGAGCGGCGCAAGGCGCGCGGGCGACTCGGGCGCCTTCCGGGGCGCCCCGGGCGGCCCGGCCGCCCCCCGCAAAGCGGCGGGGGACATGCCCCGCGCGTGTCGCAGGCCGCCTGATAAACAGCGGCCTGTGCGCAGTTACGTTCGAGAACGTCGAGCGGTGGCTGAAGGAGCTGCGGGATCACGCGGACTCCAACATCGTCATCATGCTCGTCGGCAACAAGAGTGACCTGCGGCACCTGCGCTCCGTGGCCACCGACGACGCGCAGGCGCGCTCCCTGCGCTCCTCTCCAGCCACAGTCCTGGCAGTCGGCGGGCGGTCCGGGCCGATTGGCTGCGGCTGCACGGGCTGATTCGCCGCGGCTGAATGACGCGCGGTGCAGCTGAAGCGCGTGCGTCACGCGATGCAGTGGATTGCCGCCACGGCGCCGGCTCCTGCACTTGACAAAGGGTCCCGGCGCGCAGGCGTTCTGCGAGAAGGAGGGGCTTTCGTTTATCGAGACCAGCGCGCTGGAGAGCACGAACGTAGAGATGGCGTTCCAGAAGATCCTGACCGAGATCTACCACATCGTCAGCAAGAAGGCGCTGGCGGCCGAGGACAGCGCGCCGCGGCCGGGCGAGGGCACCAAGATTGTGGTGACCGAGCCCGTCAGCGAGACGACGAAGAAGTCGTCGTGCTGCGGCAGCTGAGGCGCTCGCGCGCGGCGCCGGCGCGCGCGCCTGCGGCGCCGAGCGAAACGCGTGCGCGCGCCGTGCGCGCCGCGGGGTGCGGCGCAGGCCTGCATGGACTGCCTTCTGGTGGGGTAGCTGGGGGACAGCGTTGGGTGTTGGCGGGCGCGTGCAGCTGGGACGCTTGGGTGGGTGTGGCAGCTGCGGCTTGTGTGGGTGTGGAGCTGCGGGCTGCTTGGGTTGTCATCATGAGCGCAAGCGAGGGCGCGGCGGCGCGCGTCTGCACCGGGGCTGGGCCAGCGGCGGGGTGCGGCGGCGCTCGACCTGGGCGCCTCCGCATGTGCTCGGCCGCGAGCTGTGACGTTCAGACCGGGCAGCGCTCTGCTTTGTGCGCGGGTGTGCTTTCCTGCAGCGTGCCATCAACTTGGTCTGATGCTGCAGCGTGTGTATTATAGACTCCCTTTGGTCCGGTGGAGGGACGGCGCCAGGCGCGGACTTCCGTTCTAACGGCGCCCGAGTTGTTGTATATGTGGCTGCACCCCGCGCGTCAAACACAGGGCATACACCACGATGGAAGAGTGTGTTGGGGCCGCATGCGCCGTCTGGCCGTCCAGACAGTGTGATCCACCAGGCCTCCAGAGGCAAGCTTGCATGCACCAGGCTCCTGCCAGCAGCGTCTGGCGCCGCAGCACGCGCGCACGATCCATGCACCGCGTACACAGGCGCGCTCGCGCGGCGCAAGCCATGGGGCCGCAGCCGGGCGGGCAGCCGCAGGTGCCGCTTACCGCCAGGGACGCCGCTTGTTGGTCCTAAGCACAGGGTTTTTCTGCACCAGGTGCGCAGGGCCTTGGTGGGGACGGCCGTGGCATGCCCGAACGGAAGCGGCGCGCGCGCGCGCAAAGAGCACAAGCGGCAGCTGCATGATGGGTCCGCCCCCTCCCACGACGCCAACCAACCCTCCGCGCATGCATGCATTGCACACTCATCGCCCCTCTTCGCCTTTAATGCAATGCAAATCGCGCAGACATATCTGCCCCAGCGCTGTGGCATGCCCTTCATTCTGTGTGCATCTACTCTTGTATACCGCGATCTCAGCCTTAGCAGAGGGGTTACAGAAATGCAGTGGTGCCAAGTAATGCGGGACCACAGCGGCCTGCTCACCATGTGTGCTGTCTACTTGGCATGGTGAGCTATGGGTCGTCTTGCATGCGCATCGTGTCATTGTAGTCTGGAGCCATACTACTGCTGCAGTATGGTACCGCTAAGTGCCCCCTCTTGTTACATCTCTCATCTACACAGCTGGGGGGGGTGTGCGTCCTGTGCTTATTAAGGGGGCAGGATCACAGCAGCCAACCAGTTTGGCCGTAATAACTTACTAGGTCGGCACACAGCTCGGCGCACCAGCAGCAGCATGCATTGCAGCGGAAAGTGCGGCGCACAAAGCCAGCAGGCGTACTACGACACACAGCATCAAAGCAACGCAACCCCCCAGATCCTAAAACCACGTTGCGGAGCCAGTCTGCAGCCCCACCGTCGCAGACTGACCGCCGCACAGCGCATGCGCACGCAGCGCCCCAGCTCCGGCTGCGCACTCCGCTCGCGCCGAGCGCCGAGAGCACGAGCCGCCTACACAGCCACGTCCGCCAGGGGCGCGCGCGACGCGTCGTCGCTCGGCCGCGTCGCGTCCTCGCCCGGGTCCACCGGGCTGCTGCCAAAGCCGTACCCCAGCGACGACCCGCTGTTCTTGCACAGCGCCTGCGGCCCGTCCGCGCACAGTCAGGCCCTCCACGGCCGCGCGCCGCAGCCTTGCACAAGGGGTTGGGTTAGTAGCTACCCTATAGCGGGTAGCGGGTCCTGCCCCATGCCCTGATGCGCCGCGCCGCCACGGGCTTGCGCCCACGCCACAGCATGCAGGACCCGGGGTGCCCCGGCGGAGGGCAGCGCGGGCCGCCACACGGCCGCCGCGGGGCGCCGCGCCTGCAGCTCCATGAGGTGGTTGCGCCGGAAGCTCTGGATGGCCTCCTGCACGTCGTCCGGCGGCATGTTGAGCTGGCTCAGCACCGCGCTCGCCAGCTGCAGGCCCGGCTCCAGCGTCTCGGGCACCACCGCCGTCGCGCCCGCCTGCGCGCGCGCGCTCCGCAAACGGCTCGCCGTGCTCCCCAGACGTCGGGCGCCAGAGGCCCAGCCTCCGCGCTAGCCCGCCGGGCGCAAGGCACTGGCTGCTGCAGGTCGGGCGGGTCACGCGCTTCGACGGCCGCCGGCAGCAGCAGAGGTGCGGCTGCGGCTAGGCCGGCTGCCTGCACCCTTTCCAGACCCTGTACTCCCAGCAGACGCGGCGCGGCCCGCGCCTTCTCCAGGTTGAGCCCGTGCATCACGTCGTGCGCGCGCACGTAGCTCTTGACGTGCGGGAAGTGCTTGTGCAGCGCCCAGACGGAGCGGTAGTTGGCGCCCGGCGTGTCCAGCGTGATCACTGCGCACGCCGCGCGGTGCGCGCCCAGGCTGTGCAGCACCGCCGGGCTGCCCGCGTCGCCAAAGTAGACGGGCAGGTCGAGCGCCTTGCCCGCCTGCGCGCGGGCCGCGGCCGCGCAATCGGGCGTGCGTCCCTCCGGCCGCCGCCGGCGCCTCGCGCAGAGGCTGCCTCTGGCGCGGCAGAAGATGTGGCCCAGCGGGCAGCGCGCCGCCTGCGCACATGCCTGTAGGGCATGGCGGACTTTTGCCGGCACTGCAGAGCGCCGGGTCCGGCGGGCGCCCGAGGGGCGCCAGCCTTGTAGAAGGGCGATTAGGCGCCCTTCTACGTGCGCGCCTGCACTTTGTCCACGCGCACGTCGACCGCCACAAAGGGGATGAGCCGCTCGGCCAGCAGCTGCCCGATGGTCTGCCCCACGCGCCCGAAGCCGCAGACGATGACGTGGCCGCGCATCTCCTCAACCTCGCCCTCCGTCGCTTGCAGCGCCTGCGCCCCGGCGCGCGCGCTCGCGCCGCGAGGGCCCACCGCCGCACGCCGCCCAGCGTCGCGCGGGGCGGCGACAGAGGCTGCTGGCCGGGCGGGCCGCGCCGCCGGCCGCAGCCCCGCACACCGACATCGGCGGCGCCCCGCGCTGCGACATCCCCGGCCCACCCGCGCCGGGCGCCCCGCGGCAGCCCCAGGCAACCCCTGCCGGGCCGGGGCGGACGCGCAGTGCGGGCGCGGCGGCGCGCCTTGAAATCGCTGCTCTCGAACGCCTTGCCCAGGCGCGCGCCCAGCTCGGCCAGGAACGGCGTGAGCGCCATGGTCAGCGCGACGACCAGGAACAGCTCGCTCACCAGCGCCTTGTCCACCAGCTTGTGCGCCATGGCCTCGCCGCTGCGCGCGCCGCGCCCCGGGGCGTCGCGCCAGCGAACACGACAGCCATGGCGCCCTGCTGGCCGGCGCGCGGGGGGCGGATGCAGACGGGGCAGGACAGGGGTGTGGCGCCTGAGCTGTCCGTGGCTGGCCAGGGCATGCGCTTTGAAAGAGGTGTGCTCATGGGGACAGGCCGGTGCGCAGGTCCATGCGCCCAGACCGCCACGGCCGGCCTGTGCAGCGCAGGCTTTGCGGCGTGTGGCGGGGCCGGGCGGGGCGCACAAGGCCACAAAGGCGAACTCGCCGCCGGCGGCAAGCAGCAGCCCGGAGCGCACGGCCTGCATGCGCGTCAGGCCGAATAGCGGCCCCAGGCCCGCCATCACCGCCGTCTGCGCGCGCGGCGGCCCCGCCGGCGTCTCAGACGGGTCCGGCGTGGCAGAAGTGGGTGCAACACCACAGTGAAAGCAAGGCTGCCCGGCGGCCCTGTGCCCGGGATCCCTGCCCAGCGACGCGTTTGCGCCGATGTTCCGCGCTGGGTGGACCGCACAGGCTGCAACATGTCCGCAGCTCCTTCAAGCCAGGTGAGGCTGACAGCATGCTCCTCGGGAGGGCGGGCCACGGCAGACAGCGCTCCGCGCCGGCAGCGCTCCGCGCCGGGCACGTCCGCACCGCTGTCAGCGCCGCGCCCGTGGCGCCGCTGCGCGCGTCGCGCGTGCGCGCGCAGGCTGCACCCCAGAGGCATGGCGCTTCAGCGCGGCGCGCTCTCGACCTGAACCTAACCCCGGGGACCCCCGCGCGCCTTGCCGATGAGCAGGACGGCGATGGCCGCCAGCACGGTGCGCAGCTTGGCGACGAAGAGGCCGGCGCTGATCTCCATGCCGACCGTCATGAAGAACAGGCCCATGAGCAGGCCCTTGTAGGGCGCGATGTCGCTCTCCACCTGCAGCGCAAACTCGGTCTCCGCGATGAGCAGGCCCGCCTGCCGGCGCCCGTCGAAACACGTCAGCGCTGCGGCCAGCGTGCCGCACGCGGCGCCGCCCCTGTGCAGGCTGTTGACAGCGCAGGCTCTCAGGCTGTTGAAACCAAAACGACTGTCGCAGCCACATAAGCTGAAGCCTCGAGCTGTCATCCCGGCATGCGAGCCTTGGGGGCGCGCGCGCGCGCGCGGCGCCGTCCCGTGCGCGCCACCCCCGACTTTGTGCGCCCGGCGGACCGGGCAGCACCCTAACCCAACCCCGCACGGCGGGCCCGGCGCGCGCGCACCAGGAACGCGCCCAGCGCGAGCGACAGCCCGGCGATCTGCGTCAGCACGCTCGTGCCGAGCACCACCAGCAGCGTGAGCGCGGCAAACACGTCCGCGTTGCCCATGTCGGCGATGCGGCGGTAGATGGGCCGCAGCAGCGTGCGCCCGCCCGCAATGATCACGCCGATGCAGGCGACCGCCTGCGCGCGCCGCGCCCACGCTGCCACGCCGATGCTGGGCAGTGCACCCGCCCGCCCAAGTGCGGAGGACACACTCACAGAAAAGCACCGTTGCGGCGGACGGAGCGCGGCGCCATACCCTACCCTATACCGCGGGGGCCACGCCTTGACGGCGGCGATGCCCAGCGCGCGCGCGATGGTGGACACGCCGGTCGGCGCGCCCGTGTCGGACGGCGCCAGCAGCGGGATCAGCATCAGCAGCACCACGACCGCCAGGTCCTGCGCGCGCGCGCCGGACCAGGGTTAGGGCTGGGCCCTCCGCGCGCGGCGCGAGCGGCGGGTGCGGTCCAGGGTGCGCCCAGCGGGTGCGGTGGGTGCGGGCCCACGCGCGCCGGCCCGCCTCGGTGCGCGCGCGGGCAGAAGATGCAGCTAAAAGTCCCGCCAAGAGCCCAACGAATGCAAGTGATCAACGTGTGCCGCGGCGCACGCGCCGGCCCAGCCAGAGCTCCCATTCTGCTGAGGAAAAGCACTGGCGGCATCAGACTTCGGAGCTGCACGCCTGCCGCCCTAGGCCCATGACAAGCGCAGCTGCGGCAAACACGGGCGGCCGGGCGCGCGGGGCGGAGCGCCACCTGGAAGAGCAGCACCGCGAACGTCGCGCGGCCGTGCCGGGACCCGGTCTCCGAGCGGTCCTGCAGCACCTGCGCCCGGCCGCGCCCGCGCTTCAGCTGCCGCGGGCAGCTGGCTGCGGGGAGGCAGCGCCGGACACCTGTGTGTGCGGTTCTCATCATAGGCAGTGCTTGCACCGCATGGCTCGCTACTATGCTGCTCTCCACGAGCTCCGGGTCGTGCGCGCGCCCCGCACCACAAAACTGCAGGCGGTGCCTGAGCGTCGAGATGAGGGCTCTTGCAGCAACAGGCTGCGGGTTGGGCCACGGCCTTAGGCGCTTGCCAATTGAAAGCCGTGGAAGATGGCATGCTGCTGCTAGCCGGGCCATCACACAAGGCGGCATCGCAGGCGTGCGGCGGGGCCGGGCCTGCATAGCGACCGCGGTAGACGAGAGCGCCAGGCCGCCGCCGAGCACGATCGCCGCCGGGCCCGACGCGCCCAGCACCGCCATCACCGTGTACGCCACAAACGCCAGCGTGACCACCACCTGGGGCGCGTGCGCATGCCGTGATTGGGGAACTTGTAGGGTTAGGGTCAGGGTGAGGGTACGCCAGAACCGCCAGCGTAACCAGCGCCTGGGCGCACGCGCGTGCCACGAAGCGAAGAGCTTGCAGGGTTATAATTAGGGTATGCCACACCCGCCCGCATGGCCACCGCCGGGCGCCGGGCGCGCGCAGGGACAGGGGGGGCGCCCGCGCGCCTGCAGCGAGCCCAGCCCGAACACAAACTTCTGCATGGAGCGCAGGCGGTCCAGCGACAGCTCCAGCCCGATGTTGAACAGCAGGAACACGACGCCCAGCTCGGCCAGGTGCCGCACGCCCTCGACGTCGCGCACGATGCCCAGCGCGTGCGGCCCGATCAGCGCGCCGCCCGCCTACGCGCCACGGCCGCCGCGGGTGGGGATGCCAGCTTCTGGCCGCCAGGCGGGGGCGCTCCGGCATGCAGCCAGGCGGGCGGCGTCCGGCAGCTGCCCGTGCGCATGGTTTGTGGCGGGGCGCATGCGGGCATGGCGTGCACGCACGCCCGGCGCGCAGTGGCCTGGCATGGCGCAGCACCATGCCCACGCCGGCCCGACCAGGCGCGCCGCCGCGGCGGGCAGCGCGACCGGCCAGGCTCGCCGAGCAGGGCCCAGGCAGCGCGGGGCAGCGGATGGGCCCGGGCGCCCGGGCGCGCGCCAGGAAGCCGAGCACGGCGCTGCCGCCGGGGAACGAGCAGACGATGGGCACGGCCACCACGCTGGTCAGCAGCAGCCAGCAGCTCTCCACCAGGCCCTCGGTGCCGTGCGGGATGGGCACGCTCGCGGCCAGCTCCGCCAGGCGCCCCTTGGCCTGCGCGCGCCGGTTAGGGTTAGGCTCGCTAACCCTGTAACCATACCCTTGGCCTGCGCGCGCCGCGCGCGTGCGGCGCTCCGCCACGCGCCTGGGCCGCCCCACAGTGCCAGCAGCGGCGTGTGCGCAGCGCAGTAACGGTCGGCGTTCCAGGGCGCGCTCTGAATAGGGCCGGGCCAGGTGCCATGCTGGTCCAGCAGAGCGAGCGCTGAAGCAGGGCGCGAGATGCATGCTCCCGCGCGTTCAGACAGGCCGGCGCGCGGGTTACTAGCGCCCTCTGCGCCAGGCCGGGCCACACATGTGAACCAGCAGAGCAAGAGTGTAGTGTACAAGGCATAAGATTCACACTTGTGCACATGCACGACCTGGAAGCAGGCGGAGCGCCATCCGAGCGCCATGGGCCAGCGCAGCTGTTAACGCGCGGCGCCAAGCAGGTCACCCAGCACGGCCTTGCAGGTACAATCGATTGGTGCACAGGGCCGCCGCGCCTGGGCGCAGAGGTGCGCGACGGAGTACAGGCGTGCGTTCAGCGAGCCGCCCGCGGCCGTGCCCTGCAGCAGCCGCGCGCCGCCCAGCACGACCAGGACCGCCAGCGCCGCCAGCGCCCACCTGGGCATGCGCGCGGGCTCATGCGGCCGCAGTGTGCGCAGCAGGGACCCTGGTGCGGCCCTTGCCAGGCACTGGCTGTTGACAGCCTGCGCAGCGTTGCTGTGCGAAATCGCCCCGCCCCCTGTCCTTTCCCGGTCCAATCGCCGGGGCTGCGCATGCGGAGTAGGGCGGCCGCAGGGGAGCCCCGGCCTGAGCTCGTCAGGCCCGCCGTGTGATGGCGGCGCGTGGGCACGCGGACCAGCCCAGGCGCACGCTAGAGCCCTGCCCAGCATGCGCGGCCTGTACCTTGCGCTGCCATCCGCCGCAGGCCACCGCGCAAGGCATGGCAGGCAAACTCGTCTCAGCAGAGCTCTGCTGGTGCGCGAGCTCTGCGCCCCCGCACGAGCAGGTACGCCTGCGGCAGCGCGGCCGCCGCGCCAGCTACCACAGCCCACACCAGCGCGAACGGCATGCGGCAAGTGACAGGCCCCGCTCGCCAGCCCATAGTGTTAGGATAAAGGTAATCCTGAGCGCCCCACCTGGATCGCAGCACAGCCGGCAGCTCCAGCTCCGCGGCCGCGCCGCGCGGCGAGGCCGGCGCGTCGATGGCGGCCGGCGCGGGGGCGGCGGGCGCCGCCGGGCCCGCCACCAGCGCGTCGTCGCCCGCGGCCGGCACCTTGTCCACAAATACCTCGGCCGCCAGCTGCGCGCGCGGGGTGTGGCTGCATGAGCCGGAATCCGGCCCGGCTTGCTCTCGCCGCGGCCGCGTGCTGGCCGGCGCTCGTCCTAGCGGCCTCCTCGCGCAAGGGCAGGCGGCTACGCACGCTGCTCTGCCTCCAGGGTTTGAGTTAGGTTTACTCCGGCGAGCAGCACACCTTGAGCGCGGCCTGCGCCTTGTCGCGCTCCTCAGCGAGCAGCTCGGCCCCCCGCTTGTCGCTGCCGCCGAACGCGATGCCCAGGTCCTGCGCAGCGCGGCGCACAAGGCACTGGTCACGCCGACGCGCCGCGACGTGCAGCGTACTTGCCCTGAGATTCACGAACGAGGTCACGCCACAGATGAGCGCGACGGCTTGCTCGCTGCCGCGGGCCGGGCGTCCTGGCGCAGCCCTAGCGTGCTGTTGCGGCCAGCCCCGCCTCCCAGCGCGCCCAGGGCGACCTGGGCCCGCGCTGGGCAAACGCGCACGGCACGCGCGAGCGCGCCTGCAGGTCGCCGAGCGCCTTGTCGAGCGCGGACGCGACCTCCTTGGCGACCGCGGCCGACTCCATCTCGTCGCGCACGGCGCCCTCCGCGGCCGACATCGCCGCGCTCGCGACCTCCTCAGCGCGGCCTGCCGCCGCGTCCGCCGCGCCGCACTGCTCCACCAGCGCCGCCAGCTGCGCACCGTTGCGCGCAGCCCGTCAGG